>LXNI01000069.1_pt1 | contig 114799 bp, 111 predicted proteins | sample 809091 | NCBI WGS metagenome assembly LXNI01 (sample SAMN04870527, study PRJNA318959) | sponge metagenome | biome: 01000161; feature: marine sponge reef; material: water | host: Sarcotragus foetidus | place: Greece: Milos, Mediterranean Sea | collected 2013-05-29 | depth 5-7 m | reverse complement strand
GAGGTCATGATCCAGGCCGCCATCTACGCAGGGTCTACGGCGGCGCCCAAGACATCCGAACAAAGACTTTGAGTTGCTCTTGAAGGCAGCAGAGAAACGCGAGTGGCGGGTAGAGCGGCAGAAGCGCTACTTCCGAGCGCTTTGCCAAGAGCCTTGCCAATGCTCGATATCAGTCGTGGTTACGCCATCTGGATCTCGTACCCTGTTGAACACGCGCAAGCGCCTTGAGCGGTGCCTCGGTTGGCGGAAGGAGGGATGACGGTGGAAACCACCCATGTGGAGGTGACGTACGAGGGTGTTCTCGTGGCCGTCGATGGCGACGTCGAGCGGAAGCTGACCAGCGAGGAGTTCTCGATTGCGTTTGAGCAGATGGCTGAGAAGCTCTACGAGATTGACGGCCTTGTGGATCCGAGCCTGTGGGGTCAGGCATCAAACGGCCAGATCGAGCTGGACTTCTGTTTGCCCAGTTCCGGCAACACTAAGGAAGCGACAGCGCACGCCATGGCAGTCATCGAAGAGGTGACCGCAGCCAGAGGGATCGACATCGACTCGTGTGACGAAACTGCCCGCAATGGCGAGAAACCCGCTGCGCTTGTGGCCGCGAACTCCGCACCAGGGTGTCCCCAACTTGTGCTGAATGGGGTACACCGGACTACCGACATACTCCTCAAGGCGTAGCTTCTACAGGCGGCACCCCAGCGGCCGAGGAGAGAGCTGCTTACGACTTCGCGGTGAACACCCAGCGGCCGTCGGTGTTCGATAGGTGGGGTAGAATTTAGAAACCTTGGCGCAAAATCGATGACGCTTGGACGGTGGTGTTCTAAAATCGAACACATGACAATCTCTCTCGAAGAGCTGGGGAGCAGGATTTCCGGTGCCCGCCAACGGGCTGGCCTCACACAAAAGCAATGCGCAGCCAAGGTGGGGCTGGACCGGTCGAGCCTGGCCAAGATCGAGAACGGCACTCGCCGCACGACGGTAATGGAATTGGTGGACATTGCTGACGCCCTCGAGGTGCGCATGGAGTGGTTCATCGAGGAGCCTCCTCAGGCGATCATTTCTCGCCGCAACGCGTCGGACCCTGGGGAACCCAGCCCCAAGATCGACCTCGCTGTGGAGCGAGCCGCCCGGGAGGTGGAGTTTCTACGAACACTCGACGGAGAACCCAGTCTGGCATCTGCACCGACGTTCGAGATGCCCTCAACAGACAGGGATGTCGAGACCAGTGCTACCGAAGCACGCAAGCTGCTCGGATACGGGCCAGAGGCACCAGCCTCGGCACTCGTTGAACACGCCGCCGAGATCGGTTTGCTGATGTTCACCCTGCCCCTGGGCGAAGAGGCGGCAGATGGCGCATCCGTCTTGTTGACCGAGGGCGGCGTGGTGGTGGTGAACGGAACGAGGCGGTTTGCCCGCCGCCGCCTCACATTGGCTCATGAGATTGGGCACTATCTCTTTGCCGACGAATACTCCGTCGACTGGCAGGTGGCCGATGAGCAGGCTGATGGACGCGAAGCCCGGATCGACCGATTTGCCAGGGCACTGCTGCTGCCGGTGAAGCCCTTGCAGGCCCCTTGGGCCGAATTTCCAGAAGGAGAAGACCTGCGGAAGGCGGCAGTCACCACGGCCAGCCAGTTCCAAGTGGGCATGACCACTCTGGCGCAACGCCTCCAAGAGACCGGCATGGCAACAGCCCAACAAGCGGCCCAAGTCCGCGACATTCGTACCACGAGGGCTGACATCGTGGACTTCAACCTCGTGGTACCGCCCAACCCGCAGGAGCTGACTGCCCCAGAGCTACCCCGCATCTACGAGCAGGCAGTTCTGAACGCTTACCGCAAGGACATCATCTCCGCCGCTCGCGCCGCCGAGTTCCTGCTCGATACCTGGGACGAGGCAGATCTCCCCACCCCGCCCATGCTGCCCGCAGAAGCCATCTGGTCATTTGTGTCCTGACAACCTGCTCAACAAGAGCCATCCCTCAGACATGACGCCAGCCCTACCCTTGGTGTTCGACACCGGCCCGCTCAGCCACATTGCCGCCGCGGGCTGGCTCAAGACCTGGGCCAAAGAGAACAACATGTTTTGAGGATGAGGCTCTTCTGGGATGCCACCAATTGAGCATCGGTCCTGTTCAAGGCAATATGGAACATGCGCCGTCATCCCGTCGGCCCTCGGGTCATGCACCGGCTGCCCGATGGCTGGGAGCCAGCCCAATTCCAGCGCTTCGAGGTTTCGCCGGTGGCCCCCACCATTGGCGCTGAGCTGAGCGGCCTCTCCCTAGAGAACGTGGACGACGAACTGTTCTCCGAACTCGACCGAGCGCTGTTGGAGTGGAAGGTGCTGATCGTCCGGGAACAGCCCATGGACGTGGCTACCCAAGGGGCGCTGGCCCGCCGATGGGGGCCGCTCACCGACGATCAGCTGATCCCCAACCCCGGCGACGCCGCCCAGCAAGATGCCCTCACCTTTGAGCGCAATGACACCGTGGTCGGCCTGGAGAACATGTGGCACACCGACGGCACGTTTCGCGAGCATCCGCCGGTGTGCACCATCTTGCGGGCCATCGAGATCCCCGAGGTCGGGGGCGACACCCTGTTTGCCGACATGGCCGCTGCCTGGGACAACCTCGATCAGGAACTACAGAGACGGGCAACTGCCCTGTCGGCCCGTCATGACTGGAGCATCGGGGCCTATGCCGACAAGTACGGCTACGAGTTGGACAAGTTACGGACCGAAGTCCCTCCCGTCGTCCACCCAGTGGCCCGTCCCCACCCCCGCACCGGACGGCTCACCTTGTTCGTGAACGCCGGCTTCACTACTGAATTGATCGACAACCACGGCCAACCGATCGACGACAGCGACGAACTGCTCAACATGCTTTGCCGACAAGCCGAGATCCCCGAATACCACTGCCGAATCCGCTGGGCGCCAAACACCGTGGTCATCTGGGACAACCAAGCCGTCCAGCACTACGGCGCCAACGACTACTACCCCACCCGCCGAGTAATGGCCCGCGCCTCGGTTTCGGGAGGGTGAAACTCGCTGCTTACGACTTCGCGGTGAATACCCAGCGGCCTTCGGCGTTGGACAGGTGGCCGCAGCTGGGGCCGGCGAAGTGGGTGCCGAAGATGAGGATGCCGGAGTCGGCGTAGCGGTCGCGGAAGGTTTTCCGGGTCTCGGAGGCCCGGGGTGGATCATCGTCGGCGGTCATCACCCACTCGGGGGCGACGAATTGCACGGGGTGGTGGACGAGATCGCCGGTTATCACAGCTTCCTGGCCTGCGGAGGAGATGCGCACGCTGACGTGGCCGGGGGTGTGACCGGGCGAGGGCTCCAGGTTGATCTCATCGGTCACCGCATGGTCGCTGCCCACCAGATCGGCTAACCCCGCTTCCAGTACCGGGCGCACGGCGTCGGCGAAGGTGACGGCGGCACCCTCGGCGCCGGAGTCCCAGTATTCGTACTCGGTGCGGTTGAACAGGTAGCGGGCGTTGGGGAAGGTGGGCACCCACTCCCCGTCAACCATGATCGTGTTCCAGCCCACGTGGTCGAAGTGCAGGTGGGTGCACAGCACGATGTCGATGTCTTCGGGCTCGTACCCGGCCGCGGCCAACTCGTCGAGGAACCCGTTGCCCAAGTGGCTCATCTGGGGGACCATCTCGATGGGGCGGTTGCCGATGCAGGTGTCCACCATGATGGTTTGGCCCTCCGACTCCAGCACTAGAGCGTGGATGGACAGGGCCAGGTCGCCGGACTCGTCCAGGAAGTGGGGGGCCAGCCAGTCGGCGTTGGCCTCGAACACCGCCATGTCGGGCTCGACATACATGCCCTCAGCCGGAACCGGTTGCAGGGTCTCCCGCACCAGCATGACCTTCACGTCGCCGATCTGGGTTGTCAGTGCCATGGTTATCCTCCGATCTTGTCCAGGACTTCGCCCTGGTAGCGGCCGACAAAACGCCGGATGTCGTCGATGTCGGTGCTCCCCGATTCTGCGGCCGACACGATCAGCCGGTCGAGGCCCGATTGGGCATACTTCTCGATGAGCCCCAGGTCGAATGATCCGCCCCGCTGGTAGCTGCCCGGCCACACGGTCAGCTCGATGGCGTCGGGGTCTCGGCCGTGCTCAACGGCGGTGGATCGGATGGTGGCCACCCGGTCGGCATAGTCCCCCGGCGAGATCACATAGGGATAAAACCCGTCGCCGATGCTCCCGGCCCGCCGGGCGGCCCGGCCGGTGCTGCCGCCAATGACGATGGGTGGGCCGCCGGGCTGGGCCGGATTGGGCAGGCTCTCGCACTCGGTGAAGCTCGCCGCGTTGGATTCGTAGGTGCGGTAGCCAGGAGCCCACAGCTCTCGCAGCGCGCCGATGCACTCGTCCAGACGATCACCCCGGCCCTCATAGGGCACCCCGCAAGCGGCGTACTCCTCGACTTGCCAGCCGCTGCCCACCCCGAGGATCACCCGTCCTCCACTGAGGACATCGAGGGTGGCCACACGCTTGGCCATCACCGCCGGCGGGTGCAGGGGCAGCACCACCACCCCGGTGCCTAACCGCACCCGCTCGGTCACCGACGCCATGAACGCCAGCATCTCCAGCGGGTCGGGCATCACCACGCCGGGAGCGCCGGGCATGCGGCCCGATTCCGAGTAGGAGTAGCGGGGTTCGTAGTTGTTGGCCACCACCACGTGCTCCACGGTCCAAATCGACTCCACTCCCTCTTCGTCCATCGCTTGGGCGAACTGGGTGACCCAGCGGGGATCGGTGATGACCGACTCGTGCATGTGGGGAAGGACTCCAAGGCTGACCATGGGCAGAAGATTACGCACTGCCCGCCCGGCGCGGGCCACTGCACCCCGGAGGGGCCAACCAACACGAGCGGGAAACAAACTCTCGTGGGGACTGACGGATTAGCTTCGTGGAATGCCGGATCATCTGGTGATCGACGTGGACGGCCACGTTTTCGAGCCCGACGGGCTGTGGGAGCAGTACCTGCCGGCCAGGTTCCATGAACAGCGGCCCCGGCTGATCACCGATGAGCGGGGCACCACTCGCTATGTGATCGAAGGTAAGACGATCCCTCCGGGCACGGGCACAGGGGCCTGGGCTCCCGAGGGCATCCGGGAATCCACCACCCTCCGCGAGGGCGGGGTGGATGCCGGGTTGCGGCTGGCCGAAGGAAGGCTGTTTGTGTCCGGTGTCACCGACCGCACTGACCTCCACAAGCAGGCAATTTTCGAGGTCAACCCCAAGCGGCTCTTCGGGTGGGATTGAGCTCATGAGCACAATCACCACTATCAGCACCATCGAGGAGTGGGTGGAACTGGCCCACGTCGAGGGGCTGACCGACGGGCTGCCGGTATATCCCCCCACCCGAGCGGCGGTCGACGCCCTGTTAGCCGCTTCTGGCCGGGATCCCGGCCTGCTGCTGGGGGCCATCCCTCCGCGGGGCGGGGCGGCCACCGTGGAGGTAGTTGCCGCCAACGCGGTCATGGCGGGCTGCAAGCCCGAGCACTTTAAGGTGGTGCTAACCGCCGTCGAGGCCATGCTGGAGGATCGCTTCAATCTGCGGGGGGTGGTGACCACCACCCATCCGTGCTGGCCGCTGGTCATCGTGTCGGGGCCAGCGGTCGAGCGGCTCGAAATGGCCCACGCCGAGTCGGTGTTCAGCGGCGGCGGGGCCCACGCCAATGCGGCCATCGGCCGAGCCGTCAAGCTGCTGTTGTGGAACGCCGGCGGGGCCACCCCCGGGGAGCCGGTCAAAGAGGTGTTCGGCCATCCCGGCCGCTACGCCTTTTGCGTGGCCGAATCGCCGGCCAGCCCGTGGCCCGCCCTGCACCAGGCCCGAGGTATCGACGCCGACAGCGGCATCACGGTCTTCGCCTGCGAGTCCCCCACCAGCGTGGCCATGTGGGGGGCCGACGACACTCCCGTCAACCGCTTGGCCCAGTTGGCCGACGCCATGGCCATCAAGGGATGCAACAACACCCACACTATGGGCGAGACCTTGGTGGTGCTCACCCCCAACGAGGCCCGCCACCTAGCCGAGCAGGGCTACGACCGGGCCGCGGTGCAACAAGAACTGTGGCAACAGGCCCGGCGGCGCATCGGCGACCTGCTGTCCCCCGGCGTACCCCCCTACGCCTGGTGGCCCGACTGGGTGGACACCGACGATCCCAACACGCTGGTGCCGGTCACCGAGCGGCCCGAGGACATCCACGTGATGGTCACTGGCGCAGAATCGATCCCGTGGATGGCGGTGTGCGCCGGATGGGGCAACCTGGGCGGCTACGCCGTAAGCCGGGCGCTGGGTTGAGAGAACTGGCAGGCTTGAGGGATGAAGTTGCTCGGCGAGCTGGTTGATCCCCGGGGCGAGGTAGTGGTCAACCACGGCGAATTAGCCCCTCGGAGGGGCCACTCCCGGGGTCCGATGACCATCGGATTCCTGGTCAACGAATTCAACCCCTCTTCGGGCCCCGACTTCACCCGCTACACCGAGGTGCTGGAACGGGAGTTCCGCCACCGTCTGGATGTGACCGCCGTGGTCCGCCAGCACAAGCCGGTGCTCAGCCGCCCAGCGGGCGACGACATGCTGGCCTCGTTCCGGGCCTGTGCCGGGGTGGTCAACGGCCTGGCCAAATGAGGCTCATGCACGTCGGGCAGTGTGCTCGACGCCGTAAACCTGGAGAGACTGGGCATCCCCACCGTCACCGTGGTCACCGAGCCCTTCACCGTCGCCGCTGACACCGTGGCCCGTTCCCTGGGCCTGCCCGACGTCCCCAGAGTAGTGATCCCCCACGACTACCTCAGCGAGGACAACGACGCCATCGCCAAGAAGCTCGAACCCCTGCTCGACGAGATCGTCGACCGACTGCTAGTCCGCTGAACGGCCGGGCAGCTGGACTGCTGTTCAGCTGTTTTGCTCTTGGAATTCCTCTGGGCTCTTGATGCGGCCGCCGTCTTTGAACAGGATGTCGTTGTAGCCCTGGCCGGGGGGAATGTATTCGGCCCAGATGGGCTTGTGGTAGCCGACGTAGATGGTGCGGCGGCCACCGGTTTCGGGGGCGGCGGTGGGGGGCGGAGCGCCGTGCATGGTGTGGCCGTAGTGGACGGTCACGTCACCGGGCGAGGCACTGATGGCCACCGTGGGCCAGTCTTCGCGCACCTGGCGCGCCCGGTTGGACGATTTGTTGGAGCCGGCCAGGTAATGGATCTGGCCGTTGGCCTCGGTGCACTCGTCGAGCTGGATGCCGATGCTCACCGCGGGACAGGTAACCGAGTGCCCGCCGGTGCCGCAGTCCCGGTGCCAGGGCAGGTCGGCCAGGCCCTCCACGATGCTGGGCAGCTTGATGACCACCGATATCCCGTCGCCCCGCTCGGGATAGGTGGAGAAGTCGTCTCCGCCCAGCGCGCCGATGGCATCCAGTCGGCGATCATCGGTTAGTGAGAGCATCAGATCGCTGCGGTCGTCCATGTGGGTCACGCGGCAGCACACTTCCTCGCCGTCGGCGTTGGTGGCCCACCAAGAGCGGTGATCTTCGGGGGTGGCCTCGCTCCGCTGGCGCTCCACCTCGGCCCGCAGGGCATCGATCTCCTCAGCGCTGAACACCCCTCGGATGTGGAGGAACCCGGCCTCGTCGAGGAACCGGCTCATCTCCCCGTGATCGTCGTCCAGGGTGAAGCTCCGTGTGAGGTCTACCGTGGGCTCCCAACCCTCATACAGGGGGCGGCCGTGGTACATGGCCAACAGCACCGGCTCGAAGTCCTCGAACAGCCCGAAATCACCCCGGACCATCTCGGCGGCTTCGGAATACAGCAAGCCGACCCAGGTCCACAGCTCGGCCACGTAATTCGACCAGTCCTGCTCGCTGACCTCCACCACCAGTTCCGCGTCGTCTCCGGGGCGGACCTCCACGCCGCCATCCCCGATCACATAGGTAAACGACCGCCCGTCGGTCAGCCGCCAGGCGAAGCTTTTGACCAGGGTCCCCGCTCCGATATCCGCGGCCAGCGCCCCATGGCCCGCGGCTAGGCGCCGGGGCAGCTCATCGGAATGGAAATCGTCGAAGTCCAGGGTGTCGAACAGGGGAAGACGGGGAGCATGGTCCACTACAGCCATGACGAGAATTTAGTCCACAGTTGCCGAGAGACCCCGAAGCGACTGGAGGAGACCTAGCTAGAACTCCATACCCGCATAGGGATCGGTGGGATTGCGGCGGGCCTCAATGTCGGTGAAGCGCACCGCGGCCGCCTCCGGGGTGATGTCGTGGGTGAACACCCAGAACCGGTCTTCGGTGATGGCATCCACCACCTTGGCGGCCACATCTGATGGTGCAATACCCCGAGCGGTGAGCGTCTCTCGCAGCGGGGTCATGATGGCGTTTTGGGTGGCGGTCAGCTCCGCTCCGTAGGGGCGATTGCGCTCTGAGTGGAAGATCTGGGTGTTCACCAGGTTGGGGCACAGGCACGACACCCCGACACCCTGGGGATGCACCTCCCTCCACAGCGACTCAGTCAAACCCAAAACGGCGTGCTTGGTGGCGCAGTACATGCCCAGCACGCTGTTGGTGACCAGTCCGGCCTCCGACGCAGTATTGACGATGTGGCCCTCCCCGGCTTCCACCATGAGCGGCGCAAACGTGATCACTCCGTGGGCCACCCCCATCACGTTCACCCCCACGATCCACTCCCACTCCTCAGGGGTTGTCTCCAGCATCAGTCCGGCTGGCCCTACGCCGGCGTTGTTGCACACCACATGCACCCCGCCGTATGAAGACAGGGTTTGCGCGGCCAGGTCTTGCACCGAGGGCGCGTCGCTCACATCGCACAGCACGCCCAGAACGTCGGCACCCTCGGCCCCAAGTTGGGTGGCCGACCGGGCCAGCGCCTCTTCCTCCACGTCGGCCATCACCACCTGCATGCCCTCGGACACGAACTCCTTGCTCATCGCGAAACCGATCCCACTGGCCGCACCGGTGACCACGGCAACCTTGCCATTGAGCTCCTTCATTACCACGACCTCTCTCTTGCTCCGCTAGACGCTCATATTGCCAGGGTTGCCGGTCCGTCGATGATTTCTCGCCAACACAGCCATGACAAGGCAGTTAGGGCGACAGGCCGTAGCATGAGAGGGATGGCTGTCCCTGTTGCCGACCTCACCGGTGCCATTGTGATCGTGGCTGGGGCCGGAGGTGGTGGCATCGGCACTTGTTCCTGCGAGGCCGCGCTGGCCGCCGGGGCCGATGTCGTGGCCGTAGACCAATCTTCCGACGAACTAGACAAGCTCGACCTGCTCTCCCGCCCGGTGGTCAAAGTCCAAGCCGACCTCACCAACCCCGACGCCCCAGCCGCCGTTGTCCAGGCTGCACTCAATGCCCACGGCCGCATCGACGGGCTCATCAACGTGGCCGGCGGCACTAGCATCGACGACTTCGGTCCTCTGGTGGACATCGACCACCAGGGCTGGGACCGGGTCATGGCCAACAATCTTCGCTACGTGGCATTCCTCAACCGGGCAGTGGCCCGAGCCATGATCGGTGCCGGCACCGGCGGAGCCATGGTCAACGTCTCCTCCGTCAGCAGCCTGGCCTCCCAGCCCTTCCTGGCCGCGTACGGAGCGGCCAAAGCCGGGCTCAACTCCCTCACCCGCACCATGGCCGTGGAGTGGGGCAACCACGACATCAGGGTCAATGCCATCGCCCCCGGCACCATTACCACGCCCAGAGCTGGCGACGAGGAGTACCCCGAAGCGGCCAGACGGGCCATCCCACTGGGCCGCCGGGGCCTACCAGCGGAGATCGCGAACGCCGCTGTGTTTCTGCTCACCCCCCAGGCCAGCTACATCACCGGGCAGGTGCTGGCCGTGGACGGTGGCATGTCGGTGAAGCTAGCCATGCTGGGCGACGACAACGCCCCCGTATTCGTCACCGATCCCGGGGTTCGGGCCCGGATGATCGGATCAAACCCCCAATGAGCAACGACAAGAGCGGCAGCCAGCGCCATCAGTTCGCCGACTGGGTCGGTCGGGAGGACGAGCCCCCGGAGTTGGTGCCTGCCGCCACCGTAGTGCTGCTGCGTGACGCCCCTGGCGGCTTGGAAACGCTGATGATGCGGCGCGACTCCAAGCTCAGCTTCGTCGGCGGCATGTGGGTCTTTCCCGGCGGCCGGGTGGATGACGATGACTATCCCACCGCAAACCCCGACGACGTGGTGGCCGCCAGCCGAGCTGCCGCCGTGCGGGAGGCCGCCGAGGAGTCCAATCTGGATGTTGCCGACGACGATCTGGTGCCCTACTCCCACTGGGTGCCCCCCACCACGATCCCCAAGCGGTTCGCCACCTGGTTCTTCCTCGCCCCCGCTCCCGAAGGGGCGGTCACCGTTGACGGCGGTGAGATCAAAGAGCACGCCTGGTGGCGCCCAGCGGACACCCTGGCCCGCCACGCCGCCGAGGAGATCGACATCGTCCCGCCCACCTTCATCACCCTCATGGAGTTGGCCGAGCATCTCACGGTCGCCGACGCCCTGGCTGCCGCCCGCCGCCGAGCCGACGACATCCCCCACTACGCCACTCACGTCGCATTGGACGGCAAGACCCCCGTGTCGATGTGGCACGGCGATGCCGGCTACGAGACCAACGACGCCAGCGCAAAAGGCCCCCGGCACCGGCTCACCTTGTCGAAGGGCGGTTGGCGGTTCGAACGGACATGATTCGCCGTGCCACCGGCCTGCCCGTGGCCCTGCGCCTGGCGCTCCTCGTGACCATGGTCGCCATGGCCATTTTCTTCACCAGCGCGTGCGGCTCTGACTCAGGCGACTCCCCCGCCGAAATCGCGCCAACTGCCACCCCAGAGCCCTTGCCAACAGGGGCAACGCCCGCCGATCTCGGCCCGGTGAACTTTGTCGATCCTGTCTACCACCCCGACGGCAACCGATTGGCCGACGGCTCCGGACTGGGCACCGGGTTCATTCAGCAGATCACTACCAAAGACATCAACCTCGGCGACACCCCAACGTGGGTCACTGGCACCAGCACCCCCGACGGCGACGTGTGGGTGGTGGCGCTGGCCGACGGAAGGGTCCAGGGCTACCGGGTTCCCGTCGGGGGCCTGCCGATCTCCATCGACATCACCGGTGACCGGCTAGCCCCCGGCCAGCCCCCGGTGCTGGCCGTGCAGGGCAATTCGGTGCGATTGGCCACCACGCCGGCCAACGCCTCGCCCAACAGCGTGCCGGTCTATCTGACCGGAGGCCGGGCTGCCTACGTAGATAACCTCCAGCGGCTCACCGTTCTGGAGGCCGACGGCACGCTGTGGCGGCCCGACCTCAAGGTGCTGCCCGACACCCGGGTCATCCAGATCAGCCCCGAAAGGGTGCTGGTGCTGGCCGAGCCGACCGACCGCTACCCCCACTCCGCATTGGGCGACAACTTGGAAGCCACAGCCGTGGCCGTGGTGACCGTGGGGGTGAATGAGGTCGAGATGGTCTACAGGTCAGAAAACGATGTGATCGAGTCAATCGCCCCCCTGCTGGCCGACGTGGACGGCGACGGGATCGACGACGTGGCCCTCACTGTCAGCAACGACCGGGAGGCCTGGATTGTGGTGGCGTCGAGCGGCGGCGGCGTGGTGGCCATCAGCGACCCGGTTGACCGCCTATTGGGCTGGCGGCAACTGGTGGCCGTGGGCCCGCTTGGGCCCGGCGGAGAGTTCGAGATCGCCGAGGTCTTGTATCCCGATGCCAACGGCTCGATCCGATTTCTGTCCCTGGCCGGCGATGACTTGAACGTCGTCGCCACCCGCACGGGCTACCGGTCCCACGAATTCGGGTCTCGCAACCTCGAGCAGGTCTTGGCCGCCGACGTCGACCGGGACGGCCGCATAGAGGTGATAATCCCCACCTTCGACCGGCAGAACATCGCCGGGGTCCTCCACGGCCCCGACGGCGCCGTGGACATGTGGAGCCGCCCCTTGGGAGGACATCTGGCCACCAACATAGCCGTGCTGACCCGCCCCGACGGCACGCTGTCGATAGCCGCCGCCACCCTCGAGGGATCCCTGCGGATCTGGCAGTGAACAGCCCAAGTCCCACTACACCGATTCAGAGCCGATAACTTCTGAGCCTGATGGCCCCTGAGTCAGCCCCGAACCCGTTAGTGGAAGTGAAGCCGACGCGGGGGCTGACCAGCGAGCAGGTGGCCGAGCGCGTGGCCGCGGGTCTCACCAACCTGGTACCGGATGCCCCGGTTCGCACGCTGTCCGAGATACTGCGGGCCAACGTGTTCTCCCCTGTGAACGGGATCATGCTGGCGCTTTTTGCCGCCATCTTGGTGGCCGGGTTCCCCCGCGACGGGCTGTTCGTGGGGGTGGTGGTGTCCAATGCAGTTATCGGTGTAGCCCAGGAGATCCGGGCCAAGCGGGAGCTGGACAGGCTGGCGGTGCTCAGCGCCCCCAAAGCCCGGGTGGTGCGGGACGGAGAGGTCTCCGAGGTCGGCGTCAGCGAGGTAGTGGCCGACGAGGTGCTGGATTTGGCCCCCGGCGACCAGGTGGTGGTGGACGGGATGGTGCTCGCCTCCTCCGGGCTGGAGGCCGACGAGTCGCTGCTCACCGGCGAGGCCGACCCCATCGAGAAGGAGGTCGGCGACGAGCTGCTGTCGGGCAGTTTCGTGGCGGCGGGCAGCGGGCGGTACCAGGCCACCCGAATCGGGTCCGAGTCCTACGCCAGTTCGTTGTCGGAGGAAGCCAAGCGGTTCACCCTGGTCAACAGCGAGCTGCGCAGGGGCATCGACACCGTGTTGCGCTGGCTGATCATCATCATTCCCCCCGCCTCGGCGCTGCTCATACTGGTGCTGCTCGACACCGAAGACCGTTGGCAGAACGCCCTCCAGGGCACAGTGGCCGCTGCGGTGGCTATGGTCCCCGATGGGCTGGTGCTCCTAACCAGCCTCTCCTTCGTCGCCGGAGTGGTAGCACTGGCCCGCCGCCGAGCGCTGGCTAAAGAGCTGGCCACCGTGGAGCTGCTAGCCCGCACCGACGTGTTATGCCTGGACAAGACCGGCACGATCACTACCGGTCACATCACCTTCGGCGAGGTGGAGAGCCTGCCGGGCGTCGATCCTGCCCTTGTCGCCGCCGCTCTGGGGGCCATGGCCCATGCCGACGAGGCCCCCAACGCCACCATGCTGGCGGTGCGTGACGCCTATCCAGCCCCCGAGGGTGATGCTGCCGGCGGCTGGGCTCCGGTAGGCGCCACCCCATTCTCCAGCGCCCGGAAGTGGTCGGCCATGGAGTTCCGCAGCCACGGCGCCTTCTACTTCGGGGCGCCCGATGTGATCGCCGGCGAATTCCCCGGTGTGATGGCCCGGGTGGCAGAGCATGCGGAAACAGGCCAGCGCACCCTGCTTTTGGCCCGGAGTCCCGAGCCTTTGGCCGACGAGACCCTGCCCGAGAGCCGGAACCCGATGGCTCTGATCCTGCTGGAGGACACCATCCGCCCCGATGCCCCCGAGATTCTGGCCTTCTTCCGGGAGCAAGGGGTGAACCTCAAGGTGATCTCCGGCGACCACACCGCCACCGTGGCCGCTGTTGCCCAGCGGGCTGGCATCCCCAACGCCGACAAACACATGGATGCCCGGGAACTGCCCGACGATACCGACGAGATGGCTGCCGTGTTGGCCGACAACGCGGTATTCGGCCGGGTCACGCCCCAGCAGAAGCAGGCCATGGTGGGCGCCCTCCAATCGAGGGGCCACACCGTGGCCATGACTGGCGACGGCGTGAACGACGTGCTGGCCCTCAAGAGTGCCGACATGGGCATCGCCATGGGCAGCGGCTCGGCTTCTACCCGGGCGGTGGCGCAGTTGGTGTTACTCGACAACTCGTTCGCCACCCTGCCCGAGGTACTGGCCCAGGGCCGCAAGGTGATCAACAACGTGGAGCGGGTGGCCAACCTGTTCGTTACCAAAGCGGCCTACGCCGTGCTGCTCACCGTGCTGGTGGGCATCTTCACGGTGGAGTACCCATTTCTGCCCCGCCACCTCACCTTGGTGGGCACGTTCTCCATCGGTCTACCCGGCCTGTTCTTGGCCCTGGCCCCCAGCACCGAGCTGATCCGCCCCGGCTTTCTCACCCGGGTGCTGCGGTTCTCGATCCCCGCCGGTGTGCTAGCGGCCGTGGCGTCTTTCTTTGTCTATGAGATCGCCCGCCGCCACGACGAGGTAACCCTGCCCGAGGCCCGAACTGTGGCCACGTTCACCCTGCTGGGAGTCGGGCTGGTGATCTTGGTGGTTATCAGCCGCCCTCTGCGCCCCTGGAAGATCGGGCTGGCCGCGGCCATGGCCGGGTCGTATTTGCTGGTGATGGTATGGCCGTGGGCCCGGAACTTCTTCGAACTGGACATCCCCCCGGCCTGGATGTGGATTCCCACCATCGCCGCAGTGGTGATTGCTGGTGCGGGCGTGGTTACCATCCCCCGAGCCTTGAGGAGATACCAGCACTTGTGACTGACCACTATCAAGACATCGCCTACGCGGTCGACGACCGGGTGGCGGTGATCACCCTGAACCGTCCCGAGAAGCTCAACGCCTTCAGTTCTTTGATGGGCACTGAGCTGTCTGACGCCCTGCGCCGAAGCGATGCCGACGAGGATGTACGGGCGGTGGTCGTCACTGGCGCGGGTCGGGCATTCTGTGCCGGTGCCGACTTCTCCGGCGGGCCGGGCGTGTTCGGCACCCCCAACCCCGACGGATTCCGCTCCGACGCCCTCGAGTTCCATCCCTGGGATGTGCGCAAGCCGGTTATCGCCGCCATCAACGGCCATGCCGTCGGCTTGGGCATGACCATGGCCCTCCAGTGCGATATCCGCTACATCGCAGCCGACGCCCGATGGGGCATCGTGCAGAACCGCCGGGGAGTGCTGCCCGATTTCCGCTCCCACTGGACCCTGCCCCGCACGGTGGGCCACGCCAAGGCGCTGGAGATCCTGCTCACCGGCAAGATGTACACCGGCACCGAGGCGGCCGAGATGGGGCTGGCAACGGCCGCCTCGCCCGCCGACGAAGTTCTGCCCACCGCCTTGGAGACCGCCAAAGACATCGCGGTCAACGTTGCCCCCGTGTCGGTCGCCCTCAGCAAGCGCCTGCTGTGGACCACCTCGCCCAGCGACCAAGGAGTAATCAACGAGTTGGAGCGTCGCATCCACCTACATGTCATGGGCCAGCCCGACGCCACCGAGGGAGTGATGGCCTTTTTGGAGAAGCGCCCGCCAGAGTGGTCTCTCACCTTGGCCGACCACTGGCCCGACTGGATGCCCCCAGCCACCCAAGACAAGTAGAGCCACCCAAGACGAGTAGAGCCCCGCAGTATCGGTAGGGTCACAGGATGCGCATAGGCATCTACCTGGACCTGCGGAACCCGCCTGAATGGCGAAAGCCCTGGCCCGACTTCTACCGGCAGTCGCTGGAGCTTGCCGTCCAAGCCGACGACTGGGGGGCCGACTCGGTGTGGCTCAGCGAGCACCACTTCTTCGAGGACGGCTATCTGCCTCAGCCTCTCACCTTCGCCGCGGCCGTAGCGGCCCGCACTCAGCGCGTCAGGATCGGCACCGCCGTTCTGCTGGCCCCGCTGCGCCTCGCTCCCCAGATCGCCGAGGAGGCCGCTGTGGCCGACCAGATCAGCAACGGACGGATCGACCTTGGGCTGGGCGCGGGCTACGTATCCGACGAGTTCGAGGCCTACGGGGCCGACCTGTCCAAGCGCTACACCATCACCGACCAGCGGGTGCGGGAGGTGCGGGAGCTGCTGGACGGCGGCGTCGTCACCCCGCCGGCAGTGCAAAATCCCTTCCCCATCTGGCTGGGTTACAACGGCCCCCAGGGCGCCCGTCGGGCCGGCCGGCTGGGTTGCGGCCTGCTGTCCATCAATCCGGCCTCGCTGGAGCCCTATTCCGAGGGCTTGGCCGAGGCAGGCCACGACTCGGACATGGCCCAAATGGCCGGAGTGGTGAGCATGGTGGTGGCCGACGACCCCGACGAGGCTTACGAGCGCATCCTCCCCCATCTGGCCTGGCAGCTGAACACCTACCGGGCCGCCGGGGCGTCGGGCACCGGCAAGACCCCCAGCCTGCTCACAGTGGAGAAGCTGCGGGAGCGCCGCAGCACCATGGGGGTGATCTCTCCGATGGAGGTGCTCACCCCTGATGATGCCATCGAGCATCTGCGGCGCTTGTCGGAGGGCATACCCATGGTGGAGGCCTACTGCTGGGCCAGCATCGCCGGCATGCCCGACGACTTGGCCCATCGCCACGCCGAATTGCTGTGCACTGTTGTGAGAGAAGGAGTAGCCGCCCTATGAGCTTGCCCCTTGCCGAAATGTCCGCCCTGGTTACCGGGGGTGCCGGGGGAATCGGCCGGTCCACCGCCCGGATGCTGGTGGCCGACGGTGCCCACGTGGTGATCGCCAGCCGCAGCTCTGGCCACCTCCAAGACACCGCCGACGAGCTGGCCCCGCTGGCCGCAGAGACCGGCAGCTCCATCCGCTGGACCACCTGCGACGCCACCGACAGCGACCAGGTGCTGGCCGCAGTAGCCATGGCCGCCGAGCCCACCGGGCGACTCGACATGGCAGTGTCGGTCCCTGGCGGAGGCGCAATGGCCGCGGTGCTCGACTACGAGCCCGAGCAGGTCGCCGAAATCGTCAGCTTCAACGTGGTTGCCCCTTTCATCATGATCAAGCACGCCGGACAGCACATGGCCGACGCCGGAGGCGGATCCATCGTGGCCGTGTCGTCCACCGCGGCCATCCAGTCGTGTCGCTTCCTGGCCGCCTACTGCGCCGGCAAGGCCGGGGTAGACGCCCTGGTGAGAGTAGCCGCCGACGAGCTGGGTGCTCTCGGGGTCCGGGTCAACGCAGTTCGGCCGGGGCTCACCGCCACCGACACAACCCAAGGACTGGTGAACAACGACTCGGTGGTGGCCCAGTATCTCGATCAGCAGCCCCTCCAGCGCATCGGCCGCCCTGACGACATCGCCGAGGCCATCCGCTTTTTGGCCGGCCCGGAGTCGAGTTTCACCACCGGCCAGTTCATCACCGTGGACGGGGGCCACACCCTGCGCTCGTTCGTGGACTTTTCCGATGTGGTGGCCTCTCGCGCCCAATCCTGATCAATTTCGGCGGATCCAATGAGCAGACCGTCGATTCGCCGGAAATCGACCACAGTCCTAGTGGCCGTGGTGGCCGTGGTCGCGGTGTTGGCCACCGCTTGTGTCATAGATGATGCGGACACTCCAGGAGACCAATTCACGTCCATATCCGCCGGGGAAGACCACACCTGCGGCATCACTCCCAACAGCACCGTCTGGTGTTGGGGCGACAACTGGACCAATGCCGGTTGGGCCTATGTCCCCAATGGCACCTTCACTGCTATCTCCGCCGGATCGGGCTATTCGTGTGGGATTCGCAGCGACGGCACCGCCAACTGCTGGGGCGACAACTACGAAGTGCGCAGTCTTCCTCCCCAGGGCCGCTTTACCGCCATCTCCGTTGGAGGATTGCGGTCATGTGGCATCCGTGAGGACGGCACCGTCAGATGCTGGCCCAACAGCAAGGCCAATCCAGACGTGCCGGCAATTTCATGGGTCCCATACACCGATTTTTCCGCCGGTTGGGGCGAGAACTCTTGTGGCGTCCGCGACAACGGCAGCGTGGAGTGCTGGGGCGACAACGGATGGCCTGATCCTCCAGAGGGCCGATTCACAGCCGTCTCGGTCGGCCTATCCCATGCTTGCGCGATCCACGACGACGACGGCACCGTGAACTGCTGGGGCGACAACGCCGGAGGCCAAGCCGAGCCCCCTGGTGACCGGTTCATCGCCATCTCCGCTGGCTGGGAGCACACCTGCGGCCTGCGTGACGACGGCACTCCCCGGTGCTGGGGCGTCGGCGGAGCGGCCGACCCGCCGATTCGACGCTTCATCGCCATTTCGTCGGGCACCGACCATTCGTGCGGTGTGCAAGACAACAACGACATCGACTGCTGGGACTGAGTTGCGCTGGCTGTTGACCGATTGCTAACCGCTAGTCTCTCGGCCCATGCGAGCAGTAGGCGTTATCGAGTACGGCGGGCCGGAGGCGCTGGAAGTGGTGGAGCTCCCCACTCCAGAAGCTGGTCCCGGCAAAGTGAGGATTCGGGTACGGGCCACCGCGGTCAGCCCTACCGATACCATTGCGCGTTCGGGTCTTCGGGCCGCAGACCAGGCCAAGACCGGCCCGCCGCCCTACGTGCCCGGCATGGACGTTGCCGGGGTGCTGGACCAGATCGGCGAAGGCACCGTGACCGACCTGCAAGTGGGCGACGATGTGATGGCCATCGTGCTGCCCCGGGGATCTCACGGGGCCTACTCGGAATATGTGGTGCTGCCGGCCGAATCGGTAACCCGGATGCCGGAGGGATCGTCGTTCGCCGAGGCCAGCACCCTGCCCATGAACGGCCTCACTGCCCGGCTGAGCCTGGACCAGCTCGCCCTCCAGCCGGGACAGACCCTGGCTGTCACCGGGGCGGCAGGGTGCTACGGCGGCTACATGGTGGAGCTGGCCAAAGCCGACGGCCTGCGGGTGATCGCCGATTCTTCCGAGGCCGACGAGGAACTGGTGGCGGGATTCGGGGCCGACGTGATCGTGCGCCGAGGCGACGACGTGGCCGAGCGCATCCGGCAGCATGCCCCCGACGGCGTGGACGGCTTGGCCGACGGTTCAGTGCAGATGGAGCCGCTAGTAGCCGCGGTGCGCGACGGCGGAGGCTTCGCCTCGGTGCGAGGATGGCCCGGCAACGGCGAGCGGGGCATCCAGTTCCATGTCACTTGGGTGTTCGACTACTTCAAGGAGCAGGCAAGACTTGACCGCTTGCGCCAACAGGCCGAAGACGGCCAAGTGTCGCTGCGGGTGGCCGGCACGGTACCTATGGAGAACGCCTCCGAGGCCCACGCCCGATTGGAGGCCGGCGGCACCCGAGGCCGCTGGGTCATCGAGTTCTAGCCGGCTCTGCCAAAAGCAGCTGTTAGCTCAACGCTTTGATGTCGGCGATGATCTCGGCGGCGTGCTGGGCCAGATCCTGGCCCTCAAGGTCGTAGGCCTTGGCCACCGTGCCGTCAGGCGAGATCAGGTAACTGATCCGGCGGGGCAGGCCGTGTTCGAAATAGGGCTCGCCTTCGGCCCGCTCGGCGTCATAGGCCCGCCCGACGGTCCGGTCGGGATCGGAGATCAGCTTGAACGGAAAGCTCTCCCCATCCACAAAGCCTTTCTGCTCCTCCACAGTGTCGAACGACGCCCCCACGACAACTGCGCCTAGGGCCTCAAACTCGGAGATTCGATCACGGAATCCCTGTCCCTGAATGGTTCAACCCTTGGTGGACGCTTTCGGGTACCACCAAAACGCCACCCAATTGCCCCGCAAATCGGCCAGGGACAGATCGACGCCGTTCTCGTCTGGCGCGGTGAACTCCGGGGCCTTCGTACCTTCGCTCAACATGGGTGGTGACCCTAGTACCGGCGGTTGGAGACAGAGCAGTTGGAAGCGCCTCACTGCGAGGTGTGAAGGCCGGTGAACTTAGGATGCTCGCCATGAAGCGATTTGAGGGCAAGAACGCCATAGTCACGGGGGCCAGCCGGGGTATCGGCAAGGGCATCGCCCAGCGGCTGGCGGCCGAGGGGGCCAACGTGGCCATCACCGCCCGAACCCTCGATTCCCACCCCACCCTGCCCGGCTCGCTCAACGAGACCCTGGCCGATATCAACGCCCACTCCGGCACCCACATAGCCATCCAGGCCGACCTTGCCGATGCCGACAGCCGGTCGACCATCGTGCCCCAGGCCCGGGAAGCGCTCGGCCCCATCGACATCCTGGTCAACAACGCGGCGGCCGCCATCTATCAGCCCATGGTCGGCTACCCGCTGAAGCGGCGCCGCCTCATGCTGGAGATCAACTTGCTGGGCCCCCACGACCTCATCGACGCCGTGCTGCCCGACATGGAAGCCGCCGGGGAGGGTTGGATCGTCAACCTCTCCAGCGCCACCGCCAACCTGGCCGTCGGCCCGCCATTTCCGGCCGACGGAGTGAAGGGGATCTTCGGCTTCTACGGCACCACCAAAGCAGCCCTCAACCGAATGACCAGCGCACTGGCCGTGGAATTGCACCCCCGCAATATCCGCATCAACACCATCGAACCCCAAGCCGCCGTGCTGTCCGAGGGCGCCGACGAATTGGTGGGAAACATCTTGCGCCCCGACCAGATCGAGTCGATGGAAGCCATGGTGGAAGCGGCCGTGGCCCTGTGCGACTGCCCCATCGACCGCTGCGGTGAGATTCTCTCCAGCCTCTCCCTGCTCGACGAACTGGGTCTCACGGTGATGACCCTCGACGCCACCACCCCTTACCCCGGTGGCCACCGCCCGATATAGCGGGTAAACGGCAAGCTGGTGGGCTTTTGGCTTTTGTGGGCTACTTGGCGAGCCAGCTGAGGGCTTGGATTTCGCTGTAGGCGTGGAGGCCGAAAACGCCCCGGTCACGGCCCACACCGCTCATTTTGAAGCCGCCGAAGGGGGCGTGGACGTGGGGGGCCAGTGAATTGAGACCGACGTTGCCTGATTCGATGCGTCGGCCGACCTCGAAAGCCCGGGCCGTGCTGCCCGCGAACACGTAGCTGAACAGGCCGTAGTCGCTGTCGTTGGCCAACTCCACTGCGTGGTCGTCGCCGTCGTGGGCCAACACCGCTACCACTGGCCCGAAGATCTCGTGCTGGACCACGCGCATGTCGGGCTCGCAGTCCACCAACAAAGTGGGTTCCACGAAATAGCCGGGCAGGTCTGGACGCCCACCACCGCACTGCAAGGTGGCCCCGTCGGCCACGCCGCTGGCAATGAAGTGCTCCACCCGGTCGCGGTGGGTCTCGGTGATGACCGGGCCGACGATCGTCTCCCGGTCGAGGGCGTCGCCCACCTTGAGCATTCCGGCCACCGCGGTCAGCTTGTCCACCAGCTCGTCGTAGCGGGAGCGGTGGACGATCACCCGGGTGGGAGCGGTGCAGATCTGGCCGCTGTGGAGCCCCCACACCGAGGCAATGGCCCCAATCGCGGCGTCCACGTCGCAGTCGTCGGTTAGGACGCAGGCCCCCTTGCCGCCCAGCTCCATGAGCAGGCGCTTCATGGTGGCTGATCCCGCCTCCATGATCTTCACTCCCACCGCGGAGGAGCCGGTGAAGCTCACCATGTTCACGTCGGGCGACGTAACCAGGCCGGCCCCGGCCGCGGCCCCCGAGCCGGTGATGATGTTGACCACCCCCGGAGGGAATCCGGCTTCCTCGATTATCTCTACCACTTTGATCATGGCCAGGGGATCCTGGGGCGCCGGCTTGATCACCACTGTGTTGCCCATGGCCAGCGCAGGGGCGACCTTGCCCGACACGTTGACCAGCGGGAAGTTGTAGGAAGTGATGCAGGCCACCACCCCCACCGGCTGGCGGATTACATGGGCTCCGGCCAGACCGGCCGGCCCCAGAGGGTTGGCCTCCACTGGGTACGGTGCCATCGACTCGTCCAGGTTCACGGGAATCTCGTATTGGCGGAACCGCTCGCCGCACGCCGGCAGCTGCACGGCCTCAGTTATGTTGATGGTGGCCCCCGTCTCGCCTTGCACCAGCCCGGTCAAGCCGCCGATCCGCTCGTCGATCAGATTGGCGGCCCGGCCCAGAAGGGCACACCGCTCGGCCATCGGAGTGTCTCGCCAGCCGGGCAGCGCGGCCTTGGCCGCCGCGGCCGCGTCGACCACTTGCGCCTTCGACGCCTCGGGGGCGTGGCCGATTACCCGGGCGGTGTTGGGGTCGACAATCTCGTAGGTGCCGGCCCCGGGAGCCACCCATTCGCCCCCGACTAGCAGGCGATACTCCTCGTCGGCGTTCAGCGGCTCCATCTCGGCCAGCGCCATGGCAAATCCCCCTTATCGGTGCTCGTCCGCCAAACGGGCTAAGCGGCGATGCCGTACTTTTCCAGGCTGTACAGCTCGATGGCGTTGCCCCGGAGCAGCTTGTAGGTCTCCTCGTCGTCGAGGCCCGCCTCGGTCACGATCCTGGTGGCCACTTCGAGGGTGTGAGGGAACGTGGAGTCGGCGTGGGGATAGTCCACTTCGAAGGTGATCTGGTCCATGCCGATCAGGTCGCGGTTGCGCAGCCCCACAGAGTCGTCGAACATACAGCCCCACACGTGGCCGGGGATATAGGTGGACGGCGGGTTAGGCAGGTTCACTCCGAAGTCTCCGTCGTCGTCGTTGATCCGCTCCTCCCACAGTTTGTCCATGCGCTCGATCACATAGGGCATCCACCCCACCTGGCCCTCGCTGTAGGCCACCCGCAGGCCGGGATACCGCACGAACACTCCGGAGAGGATGTAGTCGCACATCGAGCCCATGGCGTTGCTGAAGGTAATGGTGGAGCTGACTGCGAACGGCGAATCGGGCGACGTGCTCGGCATCTTCGAGGACGAGCCGATGTGCATGTTCACCACCGTCCCAGTCTCCTCGCAGGCGGCGAAGAACGGCTCCCAGAACTTGCTGGGGTGATGGATCGACGGCAGACCCAGGTGGTAGGGGTTCTCGGAGAAGGCCACCGCGAAGCTGCCCTTGTCGGCGCACCGGTGGATCTCCTCGGCCGCCAGTTGGGAGTCCCACAGCGGGACGATGGTGAGGGGGATCAGCCGCCCCTTGCCGTCGCCGGCACACCATTCATCGATCATCCAGTCGTTGTAGGCCTTGACGCACAGCAGAGCCAGCTCCTTGTCCTCCCGCTCGTGGAAGGTCTGGCCGCAGAATCGAGGCAACACGTTGGGGAAGCAGATCGACGCATCAACGTGGTTGGCGTCCATGTCCACGAGGCGTTCTTTCTGCTTCCAGCACCCCGGCAGGATCTCGTCGAAGGTCACCGGCGTGTTGGTGAGCGGTTCAAGCCCGATGGCAGCCGACAGCTTGGGGAACGGATAAATCAGGTCGTCGTAGAGCCACCAGTCGCCCCATGTCCCGTCGGGCGCCCCCTTTTCGTAGCTGAACACCCCGCCCTCGAAGTGGAATGTGGCCCTGTCGCGCTCCACCCGCGGACAGCGGTCGTGGTACTTGCGGGGAAGGCGCTCGATCCACAAGTCGGGCGGCTCGACCACGTGGTCGTCCACGGAGATAATGCGGGGGATCTCAACCATGGGCAGAGCATACCGGCGATCCGTTTCCGGCCCCGATCCGAAGCTGGTGAAAGCCTGCTAGTCGCCTGCGCTCTCCGGCCACACCCCCAAGGGCACGAATCGCCTACATTAAAAGCAACCACGTCCGCTAACGCACTCCAGGGGGCTTCCATGTTCGACACCATCATCAGAGGCGGAGACATAGTCGACGGTACCGGCGGCCCACGCTATCGGGCCGACCTGGGCTTGAACAGTGGGCGGATCGCATCAATCGGGGACCTGAGCGCGGCAGAGGCGGCCAACACAGTGGATGCCACCGGCAAAGCAGTGTGCCCTGGCTTCATCGACGTTCACACCCACCTCGACGCCCAGGTGTTCTGGGACACCACGCTGAGCCCGTCGCCTCTGCACGGGGTGACCAGCGTGATCGGGGGCAATTGCGGATTCACCATCGCCCCGCTCACCGATGACCCCGCCGACGGCGAGTACCTGATGCAGATGCTGGCCCGGGTCGAGGGCATGCCCCTGGAGTCGCTCCAGGTCGGCGTGCCATGGAACTGGCGCTCCACCGCCGAGTACTTCGACGCCTTCGACGGCACGCTGTCGATCAACACCGCTTTCAAGGTGGGACACTCCGCATTGCGCCGAGTGGTCATGGGCCCCGACTGCGTCAAGCGGGAGGCCACCCCCGAGGAGCTGGCGCAGATGCAGGACCTGCTCCGCGCTGGTTTGGAGGCCGGTGCGCTGGGGTTCTCCTCCTCGTATGCCCGCACCCACAACGACCCCTTCGGCAACATGGTGCCCAGCCGCTACGCCAGCCGCCACGAGCTGGTGGAGCTGGCCCGGGTGTGCTCCGAGTATGAGGGCACCTCGCTGGAGATCATCCCCTGTGTCGGCCCGTTCGACGACGCCGCAATGACTCTCATGACCGACATGTCGGTGGCGGCCCAGACCCAGCTCAACTGGAACGTGATGACCGTGGCGGCCGGCAACTTGGACGAGTGCTACGCCAAGCTGGAGGCCAGCGATCACGCCAAAGCCAACGGCGGCAAGGTGGTGGCCCTCACCGTGCCCATGGCCTTCTCGGTACGCCTGAGCATGGCCGGCGGCTTTGTGCTCGACGCCCTGCCCGACTGGGAGGGCGCCATGTTGGCCCCGCCCGCCGAGAAGATGGCGCTGTTGTCCGACCAAGCCGAGCGCGACCGTCTCGATGAGCTGGCCCAGCAGCCCGGGCCTCTGAAGGGACTGGCTGATTGGTCCACCAAGATCATCTTCGACACCTTCGCCCCGGAGAATGAGCAGTATCGGGGACGAACGGTTGCCCAGATCGCGGAGGACGAGGGCAAAAAGCCATTCGACGCCCTGTGCGACATCGTGGTGGCCGATGAGCTGAAGACCTCCTTTGGCACCCCACCGCCGGTGTCCTCCAACGCGGACTGGAAGGCCCGCATGGAGATCTGGCGAGACGGCCGGGCCGTGATCGGCGCCTCCGACGCCGGCGCCCACCTCGACCTGTTCATGACGGCCAACTACGCCACCTCAATGCTCGGCCAGTGCATGCGGGAGCGAGAGCTCATCTCGATGGAAGAGGCCGTCCACCTGATGACCGACGTGCAGGCCCAACTGTACGGTCTCAAGGAGCGGGGGCAACTCCAAGAAGGCTGGCACGGCGACGTGGCAGTGATCGACGAGAGCCAGGTGGGAGCCAAGCCTCTCACTGTGGTGGCCGACCTGCCCGCCGGCGCTCCCCGCCTCTACGGCGAGGCCAACGGCATCGACCACGTGTTCTGCAACGGCGACGAGATTGTCCGAGACGGTCAGTTCACCGACGCACGGCCCGGCAAGCACCTCCGCAGCGGCAGCGACACCGAGAGAGTCGACATCTCATAGTTACCCACCCTTCTCCAAGTTCTTCCCAACCAACCAATAGGAGCCCCCATGCCCGAAGCAGTCATCGTCGCCACCTCCCGCACGCCCATCGGGCGAGCGGTCAAGGGATCCCTCGTCGACGTCCGCCCCGACGACATGTCGGCGTTCATCATCAGCGATGTGCTCAGCAAGGTCCCCGAGGTCGACGATTCTGACGTCGAGGACGTGATGTGGGGCTGCGCCCAGCCTGCCGGCGAGGCCGGCTACAACATCGCTCGGCTATCGGGGCTGCTGGCTGGTCTCGACGTGCCCGGCGTGACCGTCAACCGCTACTGCTCCTCGTCGCTCCAGACCATCCGCATGGCCGCCCACGCGGTGCGGGCCGGCGAGGGCGATGTGTTCGTTTCCGGCGGAGTGGAGTGTGTGAGCCGCTTCGCCGCCGGAGCTTCCGATCGGGGCGGCAAGAACGACAGGTTCGCCGAGGCCGAGGCCCGCTCAGCTGATCGCACGGGCGAGGGCACGCCGACATGGTCGCCCCCTGAAGGTCTGCCTGACATCTACATCGCCATGGGCCAGACCGCCGAGAACGTGGCCCAGGCCTGGAATGTGAGCCGGGAGCGCCAGGACGAGTTCGGCGTCAGGTCTCAGAACCGAGCCGAGGCCGCCCAGAATCGTGGCTTCTTCGAGCGGGAGATCACCCCGTTTCCGCTGGCCGACGGCACGCTGGTGAGCACCGACGACGGCATACGCGCAGGCACGCTCCTCGAGAAGGTGTCCCAGCTCAAGCCGGTGTTCCGCCCCGACGGCACGGTGACTGCGGGCAACGCCTGCCCCCTCAACGATGGGGCCGCCGCGGTGGTGGTGATGAGCGATACCAAGGCCGCCGAGCTCGGCGTCAAGCCACTGGCTCGGATTGTGGCCTCCGGCGTGGCCGCGGTGAACCCCGAGATCATGGGCCTCGGCCCGATTCCGGCCATTTCCCAGGTGCTGGAGCGGGCGGGCATGACCATCGACGACATCGACCTCGTGGAGATAAACGAGGCGTTCGCCGCCCAGGTGATCCCCTCGGCCGATGAGTTGGGCATCGACTTCGACAAGCTCAATGTGAACGGCGGCGCCATCGCTTTGGGCCATCCCTTCGGCATGACCGGGGCCCGCATCATGGGCACCCTGCTCAACGGGCTGGAGGACGCCGACAGGACCATCGGCATCGAGAGCATGTGCGTAGGCGGCGGCCAGGGCATGGCCATGATCGTCGAGCGACTGAGCTGAATCCGGTTCAACCACATCCCCGTCAACCAGGGTTTGCTATAGCCCTCAGACAAATGGGTCGGCCGCGCCTGAACGAACCCCGGGAGTGAACGTGACCGGCATCGAGACCACGCCGGTCATCAGCAGGTTGCCGGGATAGGGCTTGAACCTGTCGATGTCGATTTCGTAGTCGCCGATGCGGGCTAGGACATCTCTCAGCATGAGCTCCGACTCGATGCGGGCGATCGACGAGCCAATGCAGCGATGGCCGCCCAGGCCAAACGCCAAGTGCTTGTTCACCGCGCGGTCAAAGCGAACGTGGTCGGCGTCCTCGAAAGCTGCGGGATCGTGGTTGGCCGACACCCAGCTGATGAACACCAAGTCGCCCCGCCGGATTTGGCGGCCACCCAGTTCCACATCTCGGGTGGCGGTGCGGGTGAGGGTCTCGCTGGGGCTGTAGTGGCGGAGGAATTCCTCCACCGCCGCCGGGATCAGGCTGGGGGCTTCGATGAGTCGGTCGCGATCCTCGGGATGGGTGCCCAGGTGGTGCAGGCCCCACGACACCAGCGAGGTGGTTGTATCGAGGCCGCCAGCCACCAGATTCCACATGATGGCGGTGATCTCGTCGTCGCTCAGCATCCGGCCATCGAGCGGGGAGGAAACCAGGGCAGTGGTGACGTCGTCGGCCGGATGTTCTCGGCGGAATTGGGCGAAGTCGCGCAGCTCGCCCCACATATCCGGCTGGTGGGCGATTGCGCTGAGGTACCGCTCATCGGTGGGCTCGTAGGACGAGGTGGCGTGAAAGAAGTCGGCGTAGTGCTGCCAGTTGGATGACACCATGCCCATCATCTCGAGGGTCAGCACAGCCGGAACCGGAGTGGCGTAATCGAGCACCAAATCTGCCTCGCCTGACTCGGCGATCTCATCGAGGAACCACGCCGACACGGCTTCCATCCGGGGGCGGTTGCTCTCGACCGCATTGATGGTCATGAGCGGGTTCAGCACTCGCCGCAGATCGGCGTGCTCGGGCCCGTCGATCTCCGACACGCCTTGGCGGGGTATGTAGCCCGGGCGGGGTATCCCGCAGATGCCCATATAGGAGATGCCATCGGGGGCGTCGGGCTCGTACTTGTGGGCGAACGTCTCGTTGTCTCGAGCTACTTGAGCCACCGATTCGTAGTCGGTGACCATCCAGAAACCGCCATAGTGCTCGTTGAACACCACCGGGCAACGCTCCCGTAACTCGTCGTAGCGGCTATGGCGGTCGGCAATGAACTCCGGTGTCTGATGATCAATGTCGACTGTGAAGTTTTCTGTGCCGCCGTCCACGCCCGCAGCCTACGCGGCCCCTGCGGCTAGGTGCCGTAGCGCAGCACCTCGCTGGCGTACTGGTCAGCGAACAGCTTCAGCACCTCGCCGGATTCGGCGTGGCGGCAGCAGTCGTCTTTGGAGAAGAGCATCTCCCCGTCGACTTCCACGTCGAAGATGCCCGACGCACCGGTCACCAGGGTCAGATTCTCGATGATGTGCTGGTAGTTCTGAAGCAGGTCCTTGGCAGCGCTCACGGCGTGCTCGGAGAAGTCTCAAGGAACTCAATAGGTGATCGTGATGCGGTGCCTTTGCGCCATGGGTGCAGGCTACCGCTGAGCCGGGCTGACTACTACCACCCCGGTTGCAACTACTGTCCAGCCCATGAACCAAGCAGCCGCCGAGGTCGGCGTGTTCGAAGCCATGCACACCCAACGGGCGGTACGGCGCTATCTGCCCGACCCGGTGCCCGATGAGCTCATCACCAGGGTGCTGGACGCAGCCATCCGGGCCCCCAGCGCCATCAACGGCCAGTTCGCCCGATTCGTAGTGGTCACCGATCCCAACAAGCGCCGTCAGCTGGGCGAGTTGTATCTCGATGCTCAGCAGGAGTCGTACAACAACCCAGCCGCTGGTGCTGAGTGGCTACGGGGCCAGGAGGCGGAGATAGTCGAGAAGGCCGCCAAGTTTGCTCGCGAGGTGGGCGACGTGCCGGTGTTCATCATCGTGTGCTCCACTCAGCGGGGGGTGAGCCACTCGGTGTATCCAGCGGTGCAGAATCTCCTGGTTGCGGCTCGCAGCCTGGGCCTGGGCACGGTGCTGACCACGTTGCACACTTTCCGGGCCGATGAGGTTCGGGCCGTGCTCAATATTCCCGAGGACGTCCAAATCGTGTGCGGCATCCCGATGGGCTGGCCCGCGGTGCCCTTCGGCCCGGTACGCCGGCGGCCATTGTCTGAAGTTGCGTATTGGAACCAGTGGGAGGTCTTTGATGAATAAGCAGAGGAGTGAGCAGGGCTTTGGACCCTTCATGATGACCGTCGACAACGGGGTTGGCTGGGTAGTGATCAACCATCCACCTAAGCAGTTGGTGGACGGCGAATTGATCGGTGGGTTGTTTGGCTTGCTGAACGCGGTCGAAGCTGACGATCAGGTGGGGGTGCTGGTGTTCGAGAGCGCCGATCCCGACTTCTTTCTGATGCACGGCGATGTCGAGCAGATCCTGGCTATGGAGGCGCCGCCTGGTGTGCCGACCGAGCCCAACATGGCTGCGGTCACGTTCGACCGGTGCCGAACCATCGGGGTAGCCACCATCGGCATGATCGATGGCGTGGCCCGGGGTGGCGGTTCGGAGTTCTTGCTGTCGCTCGACATGCGCTTCGCCGGGCCCCGCACCGTGCTCGGCCAGCCCGAGGTGGCCATGGGAATCATCCCCGGAGCCAGCGGCACCCAGCGATTGGCCCGGTTGGTGGGCCGCAGCCGGGCGCTGGAGATCGTCTTGTCGGGCAACGACGTGACCGCCGAGGAGGCCGAGGCCATCGGATACGTCAACCGGGTGCTGCCCTCCGACCAGCTCCGATCCCACACTGTCCAAGTGGCCCGCCGAATCGCCGCCTCGCCAAGAATGTCAATAGCAAAGGCCAAGCAGGCGGTGGACGCTGCACTGGGGCCGGTAGAGCCAGGTCTGTTGGCCGAGACCCAGGCGATGATGGCCTGCTCGGCCACCGGCCAGCACGTGCCCCTCATGCAGCGCTTCCTCGATGCCGGTGGCCAGACCCGCGAGGCTGAGCGCGACCCTGAGGCAATGGCCGCGGTGATCGATCAGATGCTGGAGCTGGACTAGGCCAACTCAGGCCACAGGGCCAGCGCAGTGCCGCCCAAGAATTGGGCCTGCTCGCTGGAAGTAAGCCCACTACAGGCCGCTCGCGCCTGGTCGGCCAGCTCTGTGTACGACCGGTCGTGGGTCTGCGAGTAGTCGGAGCCCCACATGAGCCGGTCGAGGCCGAACTGCTCGGCCAGCCGCTCCAAAACTGGGCCGGGATCGCCTCCGCCCGTGTCAAGCACATGAGGGGTGACCTTCAGATAGAGGTTCGCCAGGTGCGCATAGTCGCAAATTGCCTCTGGGGCGAACCCGCAATGGTCTAGAGCCAGGATCACATCAGGATGGGCGGCTACGGCCTCGACCAGTGCGGGTAGGTACTCGGGCACCGTGGCGGCGCTGACCCGCAGGCCGAGCCGCCTCGCAGTGTCCCAAGTTGTCTCTTCGTGCAGCGGCCCTCCCCCGCCGATGGCGTAGAAACGCACTCCACCCGCTCCGGCGGCCGCCAGCGAGTCGAGCTCGGCGGGGTCGTCCACGATGACCACCGCGCTGAATGTCTCGGGATGAGCCGCCCGAGCGTCCACCACATAAGAGTTATCCGTGCCATAGCCCCCTTGGGCCTGCACGAGTACGGCCCGATCGACGCCAGCGACGGCCAATTCTGCCTTTAGCTCCTCTACCGTCACCGGCGCCTCGTACACCCACTCCACCCCCGGGTAGTCGGCCACCTGAAGGGGGTATCTCTCATGGTCGTCAGAGATCACGTGAGTATGGGTGTCCACTATGAGCACTTGGGTAGTCTGCCCCGCAGCGCCCCCCGACGCCGATCCTTCGGTAGACACAACCGGCAGGGCGTGAGAGGAGGCCGAGAAATGGCCGGTTCATTTCCGACGTACACCTGCTTTGAGATCACCCTCGAAAATGCAGTCGCCCACCTGAAGCTCAGCCGACCTGAGGCCAGGAACTCGATGATTCCGGAGTTCTGGTCCGAGCTGCCCGCTGCGGTGAATTATCTATCCGACTCCGGCGAAGCCCGGGCGCTGGTGATCTCCTCCACCGGCCGCCACTTCACTGCAGGAATGGACCTGTCGGTGTTCACCCAGCCGGATTCGCTGTTCTCGGGTGGCGCTGATTCTGAATCAGGATCAAGCAAGACCCCCGAGTTCGGCCGAGTCCGGGCCGAGACCCGCAACTTAGCCCTGACCCTTCAGGAGTCATTCAGCTGCCTGGAGAAGGCTCGGATGCCGGTGCTGGCCGCGATTCAGGGGGGCTGCGTGGGCGGAGGGGTGGACATGGTCTGCGCCGCCGACATGCGGTATTGCACTGCTGATGCGTTCTTCTGTATTCAGGAAATCAACATCGCATTGACCGCTGATCTGGGCACACTGCAGCGGCTGCCCCGGATCATTCCCGACGGCCTGGCCCGTGAGCTGGCCTACACCGGACGCCGGCTCACTGCCGATGAGGCAATTGCAGCCGGCCTTGTCAACCAGGTCTACGATGACCAGGACGCCATGATCGAGAGCGTGCTAGCGATTGCCCGGGAGATCGCCAAGCGCTCGCCATTGGCGGTGTGGGGATCAAAAGAGATGCTCAACTACACCCGCGACCACAGCGTGGCTGACGGCCTCAACCACGTCGCCACCTGGCAGGCTGGTATGTTCCACCCCGACGACATGGCCGAGGTTTTCGCAGCCCGGACAGAAGGCCGCGACCCGGTTTTCCAGAATCTCCTGCCCATCCGCCGCGCGCTGTAGTTCTTGAGTCTCGTAACCCAGGAGCCTCAGATTTCTGGAACACTGGCAGCAGGCCACTAGGTTCAATCCATGGCTTCAATTGCAACCGACCGCTATGTCGATCGAGCCGAGATGGAGGACTTCGTCCGCCCCCGCCACCGAGGCGTCCTGCTCACCACTCGCCGAGACGGCCGCCCCCAGAGCTCGCTGGTCACGCTGGGCCTCGACACCAGCGGCCGCGTGGTGGTGTCCAGCTACCCCGAAAGGGCCAAGTCGATCAACGCCAAGCGCAATCCGGCGGCATCGATGGTGGTGATGTCCGATGAGTTCGGCGGCGAGTGGATACAACTCGACGGAACCGCCGAGGTCCTCGACATGCCCGAGGCGCTAGACGGCCTGGTCGAATACTTCAAAGTGATCTCCGGCGAGCACCCCGACTGGGACGAATACCGCCAAGCCATGGCCCACCAGGGCAAAAGCCTCATCCGCCTAACCATCGACCAATGGGGCCCAATTTCCAAGGGCGGCTTCCCCGCCCGCCTCGTCGAAGAAGACTGAAATAGATTGTCGTGGAAAGCGCAGACACTGCCGCAGCCAACGAGATAACTGACCGACTCCCACCGAACTGAAGAATTCGACCAGTCAAAGATATCCAAGCCCTAGGCAGAGTTGGCCCTAATTCTCGTTGGTTCCCATAGCTTGTAAATCTACACACGCCTTGTACAGGACCCGTTCGAGCTGGAGATCTGGTGGCACTCCATCGCATCGCCTGTAGTTGGTATACGAATCACCGTCAGGTTCGAAGCAGAAGAGGCCGACAGCATCGAGGACTTGCTGTGCTGTGGAGGCCCATTTGAGGGTTCGTTCGAAATCACTGTCGCTGGTGACCCGGACTGCGATGAAGAAGTAGATCTGCGGATCGACTGTGCGGAGCCAGGTGGTGAGATCGCCTCCACCCGGTCCCCCAGAACGCGGCGCTGTGCCACTCATGGCCTGGCGCCTGCTGAATTCGCCCTTCAGGTCTATGCATTTGAAAGCCAGCTCTTTGACCCGCTTGTCGATGTCGGCTGATCCGGGGCGTCCGCTCTCCTTCTGCCTCGGTGAGTTGATGTGCTTGGGTGTGCCCATCATCTTCGCTTCGAGCATGAACTGGAGATCCCCTTCTGCGGGATACACGCAGTCGAGATTGTGTTTGGGCACGATCAGCCCAGGTACGGGTTGTCGAGATGTCAAGAGCTGAACGCCAGAGCACTGTTTGAGAAGCAGAACCAGTAGATCGTTGAAGAAGTCTCCCTTTCCGTTTTGGAGATCAGCACCTAGATCAGACTTCTCGTCGTCCGTCATGTCTGCACCGACAGAAGCGGCTATGGACGCGTCGAATTCAGACATTGCGGCCAGAAACGATTCCTCAACCTGATTCCAGCTTGTACACCCCTCTACTTCTGCTTCGCCATACACGCTGAGAAACGGAGCGCAACGCAGGCTCGTGGCCCATCGAGTATTCGTGGGAGCGGGCATCTGTCGATTCTGCCTGTCAAATCCGGGATGACTGCAAACAACGAACTGAGGGGACCCCAAGATGGTCTGCGCCTCTGTTCAGGCCATAGGCCTCCACTGCGGCCTCAGTGGCCGCACTTCGATCCCGCTGCCTGAAAGCGTCCCGCAGGCGTTGCTGCAGCTTCAAACTGATGGAGTCAGGATCGGGCACCCGGACCTTACGTAGGTATTGCGCCTGGAACCGGAAGGTCCCTCCTCGCATTTTCACGCAATAGGCACCAACGAAGAGGTTTGCGACATCAGATAGAAGAAGCCCGCCCAGCACTTCCAGGTCCCATTTGTCGGAGACCACGTAGTACAGGTTGTGATGCGGGTAGAACCCACCAGGGTCCAAGACGGGATGAGAGAGAGCCTTGATATCAGGCAGAAGCAGCTTGGGCCGGTCGATGAGTTCAGGGTCGACCCGGTCAATCGTCCGGTACCAGGCTCTAGGTTGCTTCTGGGCAACGTGACGAGATCGAAGCTGTTTGCTGTTTTGCGCGAAGTACCCTGCTAGTCCCGGGTAGCCAGAGAGATCTACAAGCCCATTCTCTCCCCACGGGTTGATCAGGTACTTGCCCGACCAATCCGGACGACCTGTCGCGATATCGCCTGCGGTCAGGAGCGGGAGCAAGCGATCGGTCTCCACCCCCTCGGCCTCAGCCCGGATATAGACCTCGTCGCATCCAGTAGCAACGCCGATACCAACGCGGGTCCCCGTCCGAGAGTCTTCAAGTGGGGCAAATTGGGATTCGAGATCAGCCAACAATTCAAGCGTCTTCGGAGATCCTGCCGGCCACAGAGCTGGACCTTCGAACCACCTTGTCAACTCCCCCGCTTCAAAGCCACGGGAGCTAGACAAGGCATGCTGTGGGTTACGTAGCCAATCAAGCACCAAAGAGGCCTCACGTTGATCGAAGGCAGCGTTGGCATCCACCACGCGCACAGGACCCTGGACGCCATTACGAAGGATGGTTATGGCCGGGTACGCCGACACCTCTTCTTCGAACGCGTCAACATCATGCATGACCATGACCGAGTCAACGGAGAACCGGCTCGAAACCAACCTGCGGAGGTGCGCGCCGTATTGATTCCGCATCCACCGATCCGCGCATATGTAGGCCAACCGCCCTTCAGGACCAAGCAGGGACAAGCCCTTCTCAAAGAACCCGACGTAGATGTCCGCTCGGCCTCGCATGGTTGGCCACATGGACCTATAGGCATCGTTGACTTCTTTGGGGACGTCTTCAAGACGAACATACGGCGGATTCCCTACAACAAAATCAGCAGGTTGCACGGGCTCTTCGCTCAGCAAGAAATCACTCGTCACGACCCACCGCTGAGCAAGGCGCTCTGCGTTTTCGAGGGTCTCACCAAGATCGACCAGCTTGGCCACCACCGCCTTGCGTGCGATCTCAGCATTGTGGTCAAGCAGATCGAACCCAGCGATGGCGCTCTCCAACTCGGACAGCCGACGACCATGAGATGCGCATGACTCTGCAAGCCTCTCGACAATTGGAAGAAGAAACGCCCCGCGACCGCACGATGGCTCCACGATCACCTTTGCTCCCAAGTCGGCCTCGGGTACATACCCGACAAGGTCTAGCATCAGGTCAACGACCCACCGCCTCGTAAAAACCTCTCCGTACTCGCTTTGAACGCCAGCTCTTATCCCTGGCTCTTGAGATTCCACAAGCGGCAACTGCCGGGCACCACTCACCCCGCACCTCCTGCGCGGCTCAAACTACACCGGTGAAATCCCATATCAGTACATTAGCGACGCCCGATGACAACTACCGGCACGCCGCTACTGACTGGAAGAGAAGCCCCTGCCCAAATTCGACTGGACGATCACCTAGCCGAGCCGCGCCAGCTGCCCCCGGAGCCAGTCCTCTCGGTGGGCGGCGTAGCGTTGGGCGATTTGGGTTTGGGGGAAGAGGCCTACGCCGTGGGGGGCGCCGGGGTAGACGTGGAGCTCGGTGGGGACGCCGGCGCCGTAAAGGCGTTGGGCGTAGATGATGTCCTCGTCGCGGAAGCCGTCGGCACCGCCGACGCAGACGTAGGCCTCGGGCAGGCCGGACAGGTCCTCGGCCCGAGCGGCGGCCGCGCTATAGGGCACATTGTCGGTTCCGTAGAGATCGCCGAGATAGCACTGCCAACCAAAGGCGTTGGTCTCCTTGGTCCAGATCACAAGATTCTCGAGCTGGCTGGAAGGGGTGATCTGACGGTCGTCGAGCATCGGGCAGTCCAAGAGCTGGAACTGCAACGGCACCTCGCCCCGATCCCGAGCCAGCAACGCCAACGCGGCGCACAGCCCTCCCCCAGCGCTGACCCCGGTGATGCCGATCTTGGCGGGATCGACGCCGATGTCTGCCGCGTTGTCATGGGTCCACTTCAAACCTGCGTAGCAGTCCTCCAAGGGCCCGGGATACGGAGTCTCCGGCGCCAGCCGATACTCCACAGACACCCCGACAATGCCGTAGGCCGGACACCACCGGTCGAACTTTGCGTCGTCCATGTCGTAGGTGCCCCGGATGTAGCCCCCGCGTGGATTGAGTACACACACGGCCCGGCCCCTTCCAGCCCCACCGGGCGGTGCACCCGCACCACCACACCATTGGCCTCATCCACCACGTGATCCGACCGCTCCACCGCATCGCTCAGCTCGGGAAACTGGACTGGCAGACTGGCCCGAACTTCAGCCAAGAAATCAGCGCTGAGATCCCGGGTCGGAACCAAGTGCTCAAGCCGCTCAATATCCGGATCTAACCGAACCGTGTCCATTTCAATCGCCTGGTGGATACCGAACTAGCTGGCCCTCAGCCGATTCGCTCCAGTTGGCGGCGAAGCCAGTCTTGTTGGTCGGCGGTGTAACGCTGAGCGATTTCAAGGTGGGCGAAGAGAGAGACGCCGTGGGGGGCACCAGGGTAGACGTGAAGCTCGGTGGGAACGCCGGCGCCGTAGAGGCGCATGGCGTAGTCGATGTCCTCGTCGCGGAAACCATCGGCACCGCCGACGCACACGTAGGCCTCGGGCAGGCCGGACAAATCCTCGGCTCGGGCGGGCGCCGCGGTATACGGCACATCGTCAGCGCCGTAGAGATCGCCGAGATAGCACTGCCAGCCGAACGTGTTCGACTCCCTTCTCCACACCAGCAGGTCTTCAAGCTGGCTAGACGGTGTGATCTGGCGGTCGTCGACCATTGGACAGTCCAAGAGCTGGAACTGCAACGGCACCTCGCCCCGATCACGGGCCAGCAACGCCAGCGCGGCACACAACCCGCCGCCCGCGCTGACCCCGGTGATGCCGATCTTGTCGGGATCGACGCCGATCTCCGCCGCATTGTCATGCGTCCACTTCAGACCGGCATAGCAGTCCTCCAGCGGTCCGGGATACGGCGTCTCCGGTGACAGGCGGTACTCAACCGACACCCCGACGATGCCGTACTCCTGGCACCACTGGTCGAACTTGGCGTCGTCCATCTCGTAGCTGCCCAGGATGTAGCCCCCGCCGTGGATGGAATACACGCACGGGGCGGCGCTCTGTTGCCCCACCGCTCGGTGCACCCGCACCACCACGCCGTTGACCTCATCCACCACATGGTCGGTGCGCTCCACCGCGTCGCTGAGCTCGGGAAGCTCCCCCAGCCTTGATTCCCGCAACTCGGGCAAGACCTCGGCATTGACTTCACCGATGGGAACCATGTCCTTGAGGGGCTCGATTTCCTCGTGCAGTGCAACCGTCGCCATGTCAACTCCCTCTCTTTACTGGTCGGCTACCCGACCGGTACGAACGAGCACGAATATTAGTGGTGAGTCGCCAAAATAATCGCGCATGTCCTGCTAGGCATCGACGCCCCTCGCGGCGTTGCGCCTCCTTGCCGTACGCTACGGGTATGGCTGCGTCGGTGCGCCTTGCGAGAGACGCCGCTGCCGTCGCATTCCATGGCGCTATTTCGGCGACGCACCACTAGACACTGAAGCCAACCGCTTGTCATGGATGGCCCATCGGCACCTAGCTCGCTGGCGTGGGTACCCGATGCCCTTGCTGAGTAACCTGCCGGACGATGCCCTGCGCCAACAGTCTGAGCACGCGATGATCCTGAAGCACTTGCGGGTCATCGAGGTGGGCGGTGGCATTGCGGCCTCCTATGCGGGCAAGCTGCTGGCCGACGCCGGCGCCGATGTGATCAAGATCGAGCCTTCCGGCGGCGAGCCTCTTCGCCGGTGGTCGGCGTCAGGCGCGGAGTTGGGCGACAAAGACGGCCCGCTGTTCCAGTTTCTCAACACTTCCAAGCGCTCGGTGACCGGCGATCCTACCGATCCGGCCGCGGCCGATCTGCTGGCCAGCGCCGACATCCTCATCGACTCCACCGACCAAGGGCTGCCTCCCGTAACCATCGATGCCGCCCGCCAGGCCAACCCCGCGCTGGTGTTGGTGTCGATCTCCCCCTGGGGGCGCACCGGCCCCTACGCCCACCGACCGGCTACCGAGTTCACCTTGCAGGCCGAGTGCGGGGGCATTGGCAAGCGGGGCAACCCCGAGAGGCCGCCGGTGCAGGCCGGGGGCGCAATCGGCGAGTGGACCGCGGCCATCTACGCCGGGGTGGGAGCGCTGGCCGCCGCTCGAGCCGCCGGGCGCAGCGGTCGAGGCGACCACGTGGACGTGTCCATGTTCGAGACGATGGTCATGACCATGAACACCTACGCATGGATCAACGCCGAATTCACCGGCGACACCAACCCCGTACGACCCGGTCGCAATGTGGAGCTGCCTTCCATCGAGCCAACTGCCGATGGCCACGTGGGCTTTTGCACGGTTGCCCGCCAGCAGTTCTTGGACTTCTTGGTGATGATCGGCCGCCCCGATTGGCTGGAGGACGAGGAGATGTGCGGCTACGGGGGTCGCTGGAAGCGACGGGACGAGTTCCGAGCTGCCATGCACGCCTGGACCACCCAGCGGACCACCGCCGAGGTGATTGCCGAAGCGTCAGCCCGGCGCATCCCGGTGGCCCCAATCGGCAACGGGGCGACCGTGCCGACTCTGGAGGCGTTTTCCGGCCGGGATGCATTCACCGTCAACCCGTCGGGTGGCTTCACCCAGCCGGCTGTCCCCTACCAACTGCACGGCGCCGATCCCCGGCCCTTCGAGCCGGTCCCCGCCGCGGGACAGCACTCCGGCCAGATCGAGGCCCATGTCCCCCAGCCCAACCGGGGTGAGCCTGCTGGTCTGCCCCTGGCGGGGGTGCGAGTGATCGACTTCACCGCCTGGTGGGCGGGCCCCATCGCCAGCCACTCGCTGGCCCTGCTGGGAGCCGACGTGGTCAAAGTCGAGTCCATCCAGCGACCCGACGGGATGCGCTTCGCCTCCGCCCGCCCGCCCAGCGTGGACCAATGGTGGGACTGGGGCATGGTCTTTCACGGGGCCAATACCAACAAGCGGGGCATCACCCTCGACCTCCGCTCCCCAGAGGGGGTGGAGATAGCCGAGCGGCTGATCGCCGACGCCGATGTGGTGATCGAGAACTTCACCCCCCGGGTGATGGAGGGCTTCGGTCTCACTTGGGAGCGGCTGTCCGAATTCAATCCGAGGCTGATCATGACCCGGATGCCCGCCTTCGGTCTCAGCGGCGCTTGGCGGAACAACACCGGATTCGCCCAGACCATGGAACAGCTAACCGGCATGGCCGCCATCACCGGCTATCCCGACGAGGATCCCCAGATACCCCGAGGCCCGTGCGACCCACTGGCCGGCATGCACGCGGTGTTCGCCACCTTCGCTGCCCTGGAAGAGCGGGACCAGACCGGCAAAGGACGGCTCGTGGAGGTGACCATGGTGGCCGCGGCCCTAAACGCCGCCGCCGAACAATTGGTGGAGCACTCTGCCCTCGGCCGCCAACTCCCCCGGGAGGGCAACCGGGGACCGCGAGCCGCGCCCCAAGGCGTGTACCCCGCGGCCGGTTTCGAGCGCTGGGTGGGCGTGGCAGTGGCCGACAACCGCCAGTGGGAGGCCCTCTGCGGCCTGCTCGAACGCCCCGATTGGGCCGACTACGACTCCGCCGACAAACGCCGGGCCGCCGCCGACGCCATCGATGAAGGGCTGGGCGAGTGGATCGCCCCGCAAGCCGACGCTGACGCGGTGGCGAAACTTCACGCCGCCGGGGTCCCGGCCAGCGTGGTAGTACAGCCCGCCGAAGTCAGCCACCACCCCCAACTTCTCGAGCGCTCCTTCATCGAGCCGATAGACCACCCAGTCTGCGGCGAAGTGCCCTGTGCCAGCCTGCCGTTCCGGTTCGAATCATCACCCGGCCCCTGGACCAAGGCTCCGGCCCCTACTCTCGGCCAGCACAATGGCGAGGTGCTGGGTGGCGAACTAGGCCTGTCCGATGTTGAGATGGCCGCTTTGGAGGCCAAAGGCGTCATCGGCGCCCGCCCCGCCGGGCTCTAGCGCGTCCCTGACGAGTTATCTGGATTGGGGCGGTTGGGGTCGACGCCCAGTGTGGCCGACTCGACTAGCTCAACCAGGTTGTCGGGCTCGCAATCCAAAGTGCCCGTGGTGAGGGGGTGGCGTCGGATCCAACCGCTGGGCGTTGGGCTCACCAACATAAAGCATGACGACGGGATCCCCTCGGCGGGGTTGGTCGGCCCGTGCAGACCCCGGCCGTCCCATTCGGTGATGGTGCGGGCCGCCTCGATCACCAGATCCCGGGTCAGTCCCCCGCCGCTGGAAAACATGGCCCGGTTTACCGCCTCCTCGAACAAGAGCGCTGATGCCCAGCTGGACAGACCGATCAGGTCCACCTCGGCTTCCTCATCCACCTCCTCCCTCAAAAAGAGCACGTATCTCACCAGCTCGACGTTGTCGCCTGGCTCTTCAAAGGGGAACATGCCAATGCTCACCCAGAGGTCAGATCCAATCTCGGCAACCTCAGCAGCCCAACTCTGCGAGTAGCAATCTGCTGAGCAATGGACGAATGTCGGCCCGTCCGCGGGTTCCCCAATTGCCACCCCTTCCTGGGACTCACCCTCAGCATCGGCAGAGGGCTCTGCTTCGCCCGCATCGCCAGTCTCCTCCACAGTAGTTTCGCCAGGATCTCCTTCCGGTGTGGCCAATGGGTCGTCACTGGGTCCCGGGAAGTCAAAGTCCGGCAACCGGGCGTACAGGTCTGCCCGGGCTTCGAGCAGTTCCATCAACCGATCCCTGTCTGCCGACCAGTTAATCCCCAAGACATTGGCTTCCAACATGGCTGCGACCAGCGCGTCATAGTCCACATCGATCACGTCGGCGGTGGCCTGAAAGGCAATGTGGAATCCTCCCGCAGTGGACGCCTCAATATCCCGCTGGGCCCGGTAGAAGATCACTGGCAAATCCAGGACTACCGTGCCCACTGCGCCCGCGGCATCCGGGAAACGCTCGCTCAAGTACTGGGCTGGGCCAGCCTGCCAAACGGTATTGGATGTTGGATTGGATACGAACGTCACCGGCGACTCCCGCCGAGCCGGGCTCAGCGCGGCCGCCGGGAAGTCGGGCAGACGACAGGTCTCGTCGTTCAAGATGTCCACCCCGTCGCCGTCGTAGAGCGCATAAGAACCCACCAAGGCGAAGATGTCGCTCTCACAGGCCTCCCGAATGGCGGTCCGGTGGTCGAAGACATTGGCATTGATGAGGACGACCTCCACATCCCGGCCGCCGAGGCCGCCGCTGCTGTTCACCGCCTGGGCCCATGCCCGCATGGACAGCCATGCCGCCTCGCTGCCTCGGGTCACCGCGTTTGCGGTGCTGACGTCGGCGATCACCCCGATTCGGATCACATCATCGCTGACCCCGTCGGGCTGCGGCTCAGCGGTCGGCCCCGGAACCGCGGTGTCGAGAGGTTCTTGGGTAGGAGTGGGCGTCGCCAGCTCAGGCGACGAGACCACCGGGCCCTGAAGGTTGGGCGTCTTGCAGGCCGCGGCCATCAAGGCCAATGCCACCACCAGCGCCAGCAGCGCATGGGCATGTTTGAGCAAGCGGGCGAGCCGCACGACTTAATGGTCGCGCGTATTCAACGGCGCGCGGGCGGCGGGGTCAGGCCCGGGCAGCTGCGAAGCCCTGCTCCAGATCGGCGATGATGTCGTCCACCGTCTCCAAGCCGACCGAAAGGCGGACCAACCCGGGGTACACCCCAGTGCTGACCTGCTCTTCTTCGGTGAGCTGTGAGTGGGTGGTCGACGCCGGATGGATCACCAGGCTCCGCACGTCGCCGATGTTGGCCACATGGCTGTGCAGGGTGAGCGCATTCACAAACTTCTCACCGGCGTCGCGTCCGCCCTTGATGTGGAAGGCCGGCACCGAGCCGTAACCCCTGCTGCCGGTGTAGTGGTTCATCCGGTCGTGCCACGGGCTGGACGGCAGTCCGCCGAACTGCACCGATTCCACCTGATCGTGGCCCTCGAGGTACTCGGCCACGGTTTGGGCGTTGGAGCAATGCCGCTCCATGCGGTAGCTGAGCGTCTCCAAGCCTTGCAGGAAGTAGAAGGCGTTCTGCGGTGAGATGGCCGCACCGATGTCACGAAGCAGCTGCACTCGGGCCTTGATGATGAAGGAGCCGTGGCCCAGCGCCGGCCAAAAGGCCAGGCCGTGGTAGCTGGGGTCGGGCTCGGTGAAGTTGGGGAAGCGGCCACTGGCCCCGTAGTCGAAGGTGCCGCCGTCGATGATGACCCCGCCGATGGAGTTGCCGTGGCCGCCGATGAACTTGGTCATGGAGTGCACCACGATGTCGGCGCCGTATTCCAGCGGCCGGATCAGATAGGGAGACGGCACCGTGTTGTCCACCATCAGCGGAATGCCCTCGGCATGGCCCACCGCGGCGACGCCCTCAATGTCGAGGCAGTCGTTCTTGGGGTTGCCGATGGTCTCGGCGTAGAGCACCTTGGTGTTCTCCCGGATGGCATTCTTCCAAGCGCCCAAGTCGTCGGGGTCCTCGATGAACGACACCTCGATGCCCATCTTGGGCAGGGTGTAGTGCAAAAGGTTGTAGGTGCCGCCGTACAGCGATGCGGAAGACACCACGTGGTCGCCCGATTCGGCCAAGTTCAAGATGGCCAGCGTCTCGGCCGCCTGTCCTGATGCCATGGCCAGCGCTCCGGGAATGCCGATGGCCGTCTCGGTGCCGCCTTCCAGCGCAGACAGGCGGGCCTCTAGCACCATCTGGGTTGGGTTCATGATGCGGGTGTAGATGTTGCCCACCTCGGCCAGCCCGAACAGCGCGGCGGCGTGTTCGGTGTCGCGGAACACATACGAGGTGGTCTGATAGATGGGCACGGCCCGGGCGCCGGTGGCGGGATCGGGCTCCTGCCCGGCATGGATTTGCTTGGTTTCGAAACCCCAGTTTTCGCTCACGCTAATTCCTCTTCCTTATTGGGTAACCCGATAGATACTAATGAATGACTGCTGTCTGGCTGCTAGCCGACCACTCGAAGGACTAGCCCTTCCCTTGGCCTCCAGAGACATCGGCAACGCTCTGGCGCCCTTCGGAGATCCACGGCATCATGGCCCGCAACTCAGCCCCGACCTCTTCAATGGGGTGCTTCTGTCCCTCAGCCTCCAACCGCAAGAAGTTGGGCCGCCCGCCGCGGCTCTCGCTCATCCACTCCTCGGCGAACGACCCGTTCTGGATCTCGCTCAGGATCCTCTGCATCTCAGCCCGAGTGGCATCGTTGATGATGCGGTCGCCCCGGCTCAGGTCGCCGTACTCGGCGGTATCGGAGATGGAGTAGCGCATTCCGCCGATCCCCTCCTCATACATGAGGTCGACGATCAGCTTCAGCTCGTGGAGGCACTCGAAATAGGCCACCTCAGGCTGGTACCCGGCTCCGCACAGGGTCTCGAACGCCGCGGTCACCAACGATGTGAGCCCTCCGCACAGCACAACCTGCTCGCCGAACAGGTCGGTCTCGCACTCCTCGGCGAAGGTGGTCTCGATCACCCCTGCTCGGGCGCCGCCAATGGCGTCGGCATAGGCCAAGGCCAGTTCCCGAGCGCGGCCGCTGGCATCCTGCTCCACCGCGATCAAACACGGCACGCCTCCCCCCTCCACATAGGTGCGCCGCACCAGATGGCCCGGCCCCTTGGGGGCCACCATGGCCACGTCCACGCCGTCGGGGGCGGAAATGAAGTCGAACCGCACGTTGAATCCGTGGGCGAAGAACAAGGCGTCGCCCGGCTGGAGGTGAGGTTCGATGTGGGCCTTGTAGATGTCGCCCTGTTCGGTGTCGGGTAGAAGCAGCATGATGACATCGGCCTCGGTCGACGCCTCGGCAATCGACATCACCCGCAGGCCGGCCTCAGTGGCCTTGGCCGCCGATGACGACCCCTCCCGCAGCCCGACCCGCACGTCCACGCCCGAGTCCTTCAGGTTCAATGCGTGGGCGTGGCCCTGCGACCCGTACCCCAGAATCGCCACCTTGCGGTCGGCAATTTGGGAGCGGTCGGCGTCCTTCTCATACAGCACAGTTGCCATTGGTTGTCCTTGGTTTGTTGGGGGCCGTCAGGGGGCCAGGGGGTCGGGGGCGGTCTTCGCCAGTTTCGACAGCGCCACCTTGCCGGTGCGCTGAACGTCCACGATCCCATAGGGTCGCAGAAGGTCCTCGAAGTCATCCACTCGGCTGGGCGAACCGGTGAGCGACACCATGATCTCGTCGTAGCCCACATTCAACACGGTGGCCTGGAAAATCCTCACCAAGTCCAGGATCTGTCCCCGGATAGGAGGGTCGGCCTGAACGGTGACCATCATCAGCTCACGCTCCACGCTGGCCGCGGGGTTGAGCTCGCGGATTTCCACCACGTTGACCAGCTTGTCGAGCTGCTTCACCACCTGCTCCATGGGGGCGGCGTCCACACCGACAACGATGGTTAGTCGGCTGAACCGCTCGTCTTCGGTGGGAGCCACGGCCAGCGACTCGATGTTGAACCCCCGGCGGGCGAACAGCCCAGCCACCCGGGCCAGCACCCCGGCCTTGTTCTCCACCCGGACCACCAGGGTGGTGGTGCCGCCCCCGTTTGGTGTCGAAGGCGCGCTCATCGGGGGCGGTCCTGTTGGGAGGGGTCGACCACCACGTCGCTGTTCGACATGCCGGCGGGGACCATCGGGTACACGTTCTCGCCGGCCTCGCAGCGGAACTCGACCACCACCGGACGGTCGTCGACCTCGTTGGCCTGCTCGATGGCCGGGCCGACCTCCTCAGGCGACTCCACCCGAAGGCCGACACAGCCCAGGGCCTCGGCCCACATCTTGTAGTCGGGCACGTCGCGGGTCAGGTACACCTCGGAATAGCGCTCTTCGTAGAACATTTCCTGCCACTGGCGGACCATGCCCAGATAGGCGTTGTTGATGAGGGCCACTTTGATGGGGAACCCCTCGGTAGCCGCGGTGACCAATTCTTGGGCCGTCATCTGGAAGCAGCCGTCGCCGTCCACCGCCCACACCATGCGGTCGGGGCGGCCCGCCTTGGCCCCAATGGCCGCGGGGATGGCAAACCCCATGGTGCCCAGCCCTCCCGAATTCACCCAGGTGTAGGGATGGTTGAACTTCCAGTACTGGCTGGTCCACATCTGATGTTGGCCCACTCCAGAGGCCACGATGGTGTCGTCAGGAGTGGCGTCGCGTAGCTGCTCCAGCACGAATTGAGGCTTCAACAGCTCATCGTCCTTCGACTGCTCGTAAGTCAGCGGGAAGCGCTCCTGCCATCCGCTGATGCGGGACCTCCAAGTGTTCCGATCAGGCTGGGCCTCGCGGCCGCCGATTTCCCCCAGCGCGGTAATGAGCTCCTCGATGACCAGCCGGCAGTCGCCCTGGATGGCGACGTCCGGGCGGCGCACTTTGCCCAGCTCGGCGCTGTCGATGTCCACGTGGATGATCTTGGCCAGGGGGGCGAACTCGGCCACCTTGCCGGTGACCCGGTCGTCAAAGCGGGCGCCCAAGGCAATGAGCAGGTCGGACTCCTGCATTGCCGTGACCGCCGTGTAGTTGCCGTGCATGCCGGGCATGCCCAGGCACAGGGGGTGGTCGTCGGGGAACCCGCCCCGGTTCATCAGCGTAGTGACCACGGGAATGCCGGTGAGCTCGGCCAACTCCAACAGGACCTCGGCGGCCCGGGCCTTCAAAATGCCGCCCCCGCTGTAGATCACGGGGCGCTCGGACTCGCTGATGAGTTTGGCCGCCTGGCGGATCAGCTCAGAGTCGCCGGCTCGGTTGGGAAGGTACCCGGGCAGGTCGTGGCTATCGGGGGTGTACCACTCCATGGCGGAGCGGGGGTTGTTGGGATCGACTATGTCTTTGGGGATGTCCACCAGCACCGGGCCGGGGCGGCCGGTGGTGGCGATGTGGAAGGCATCGTGGATCACCTGCGGGATGTCGGCCGCCTCGGTCACCAGGTAGTTGTGCTTGGTCACCGACATGGTGATTCCGGTGGTGTCGCACTCCTGAAAGGCGTCGGTGCCGATGGCCGCGTAGGGAACCTGGCCGGTGACCACCACCATGGGGATCGAATCCATGTAGGCGTCGCACAGCGGGGTGACGATGTTCGTGGCCGCCGGTCCCGAGGTGACCATGGCCACGCCGGGGCGGCCGGTGGCATGGGCAAACCCCTCGGCCATGTGGCCGGCGCCCTGCTCGTGGCGCACAAGCACATGGCGGATGGACGAGTCGATCAGCGGGTCGTACACCGGCAGGATGGCCCCGCCGGGCAGCCCGAACAATATGTCCACGCCCTCGTTCTCGAGGGCCTTCATCAGGGCTTGTCCGCCGTTCATGTTCATGTTTGGCAACCGTTCACTTAGATTTCCACCACGATCTTCCTGTTTGGATCAACCTTTCGGGGTGTCACCTGAAATGGAAAGACCTCCCGGTGTGGGAGGTCGGGAGCGCTCGGTCTCCGGGTCGGCCGGGACCGTGCGCTATAGGCGTACTACGAGAATCGCTCCAGAATGGGGATGGCGCTTCATAGGATCACACCAGTATGAACGCTGGAGGTCCCTGGTGACAAGACGGTTAGGGGTGTATCCCGGCTCGTTCAACCCGCCCACCATCGGGCATCTGGCTATTGCCCAAGCTGCGCTGCACCAGCGGGGGCTCGATCGGGTGGATCTCATGGTGTCGCGGGTGGCATTGGGCAAGGAGTTGGTGGGCCGCCCCGCGTTCGACGACCGCCTTCTTGTGCTAGAGGAATCGGTTGCCGACATCGAAGGACTGGAGGTGGCAGTGACCGATCACCAGCTCCTGGTGGACATAGCCCGGGGGTACGACGCGGTGGTCATGGGGGCCGATAAGTGGGCCCAGGTGCTGGACCCGGCGTTCTACGGCCACTCGGTTCAGGCCCGCGACCAGGCAGTGGCCTCCCTCAGCGGATTGGAACTGGCCATCGCTCCCCGACCCCCGTTCGAGGTGCCGTCAGGGGCTGAGCTGGTAGTCGCTGTCGAAATGGCCTCAGTGTCGTCCAGCGGGGCGCGCCAAGGCCGGCTGGAGTGGATGACGCCCGCAGCCCGGGCCTTCGACGACGCCACCGGCGCCTGGTCTAACCCCGATCCCTAGGGACGCACCGCTAGGCCTCGGTAATGGCGCCCTTTTCCGCTCCTTGGGCCAAGCGGGCGTATTTGGCCAGCACGCCTTTGGTGTAACGGGGTTCGGGCGGCTTCCAGTTGGCCCGGCGCTCGGCCAGGGTGGCCTCGTCAACTAGCAGGTCGATGGAATGGTCCCGCACGTCAATGCGGATGGTGTCGCCCTCGGCCACCAGCGCGATGGGCCCGCCCTCGGTGGCTTCGGGGGCAATGTGGCCCACGCAGAATCCGTGGGTGCCACCGGAGAATCGGCCATCGGTGATCAGGGCCGCGTCACCTCCTCGACCGGCCCCCTTCATTGCCCCGGTGATGGCCAGCATCTCCCTCATGCCGGGGCCACCCTTGGGCCCCTCGTAGCGGATCACCACGATGTCGCCGGCCTCAATGCCTCCATTCAGCACCGCATCCATGGCCGTATCCTCACCGTCGAACACCCGGGCCCGGCCCTCGAAGTGGTCAAAGTCGATACCGGCCACCTTTAGCACTGCGCCGTTGGGGGCCAGCGACCCGGTGAGCACCGCAATGCCCCCAACCTCGTGAAGCGGGTTGCCGAAGCGGTGGATGACCTCCCCGTCGGGACCGGGCGGGTCGAGCAAGGCCAGGTTCTCGGCCATGGTCTTGCCCGTCACGGTGATTTCGTCGCCGTGCAGTTGGCCCTCGTCAAGCAGCATCTTCAGCACTACCGGTACGCCGCCGATGCGGTCGATGTCGGCCATGTGGTACTGCCCGTGGGGCTTTGTGTCGGCCAGATGGGGCACCCGGGCCGCCACCCGGTTGAAATCGTCGAGCTCCAGCTCCACGCCGGCCTCCCAGGCGATGGCCAGCAGGTGCAGCACCGCGTTGGTCGATCCCCCTAGTGCCATCGTCACCGCAATGGCGTTCTCGAACGCCGCCTTGGTCATGATGGCGCGGGGCCGGATGTTCTCCCGCAGAAGGCCGATCACCGCGGTGCCGCTGGCGTAGCTGAAGTCGTCCCGACGGCGATCCACAGCCGCGGCCGAGGCGCTGCCCGGCAGCGACATGCCCAGGGCCTCGCCGATCGACGCCATGGTGTTGGCGGTGAACATACCGGCGCACGAGCCCTCGGTGGGACACGCATTGCGCTCGATGGCGTCGAGCTCCTCATCGTCGATATCGCCCACCGCATGGGCGCCCACCGCTTCGAACACGCTCACGATGTCGAGCACTTGGCCGTTGTGCTGGCCGGGGAGGATGGACCCGCCGTAGACGAACACCGACGGCAGATTGAGGCGGGCCGCGGCCATCAGCATGCCGGGCAGCGACTTGTCGCAGCCTGCGAAGCTGACGAAGGCATCCAACCGCTCCGCGTGCATCACCGCCTCCACCGAGTCGGCAATGATCTCCCGGCTCACCAGAGAGGCCCGCATCCCCTCGTGGCCCATGGAGATTCCGTCGGACACGGCGATGGTGTTGAACTCGATGGGAAAGCCGCCAGCGTCGCGGACACCCTGCTTGGCCCGCTTGGCCAGCCGGTCCAGGGGCAGATTGCAGGGGGTCACCTCGTTCCACGACGACGCCACCCCCACTTGGGCCTTGTCCCAGTCGTCATCGGTCATGCCCACGGCCCGGAGCATGGCCCTCGCCGGCGCCCGCCCTGCCCCGGAAGTGACCTCGTGAGAACGTGGCTTCATATCGCTCATGCCGACAGGCTACTGACTGGAATGGCGCGAATTAGAGGGCTATTGGGATTGCACAAGTCGCCCTACGACACCGAGATCGCCCGGCTGGCGGTTCCCGCTCTCGGCGCGCTCATAGCTGAGCCGCTCTACACCCTGGCCGACACCGCGGTGGTAGGACACCTGGGCACCACCCACCTGGGCGGTCTGGCAGTGGCATCGCAGGTGCTGCTGGGGGCGCTGTCGCTGTTCATCTTCCTGGCCTACGGAACCACCGCCGCGGTAGGGCGGCTCATCGGTGCTGGCAACCACCACCAAGCCGCCCAGCAGGCGGTGCAGGGGTTGTGGCTGGCCGCAGTGGTAGGAGCGGTGCTGGCCGCGGCCGCCTATGCGTTCTCCGACCCCCTGCTGAGACTCCTGGGAGCAGACGGTGACGTGCTGGCTCAGGGCCGGATCTACCTTCGCATCAGCCTTTTTGGCCTGCCAGCCATGCTCATCACGCTGGCAGGAGTGGGCTATCTGCGCGGGCTTCAAGACACGATGCGTCCTCTGAAGGTGGCGGTGGTCACCGCCGGGCTGAACCTGGCGCTGGAGCTGGTGTTGATCTACGGGCTGGGCTTCGGGATCGGGGCCTCGGCGCTGTCCACGGTGGTGGCCCAGTGGCTAGCCGCCTCCGCCTACGTCTGGTGGATCCGTGAGGCAGTGGCTGCCCATGGGGTAACCCTGGCGCCCGACCGCACGATCATCGGGCGGCTGGCAGTGGTAGGTCTCGACCTGTTCCTGCGAACCGCGGCGCTGCGGGCGTCGTTCACCATTTCGGTGGCGGTGGCCGCTCGCCTGGGCGACGTGGAGCTGGCCGCCCACGAGGTTATCTATCAGCTCATGTTCTTCCTGGCCCTGGCCTTGGACGCGGTAGCCATCGCCGGACAGGCCATGATTGGCCGCTATCTGGGTGCCGACGAGCCCTACCAGGCTCGGGCTGCGGGCCGCCGCATGATCGAGTGGGGGCTGGCCTCAGGGCTGGTAGCCACAGTGGTGCTGCTGGCCGCCAGGCCGTGGTTGCCCCTGGTGTTCTCCAGCGACGAGGCGGTGCTCTCGCTGGCCGGGTTCTTGATTCTTCACCTGGCGTTCTTGCAGCCGGTGAACGGCGTGGTGTTCGCCCTCGACGGCGTGCTGATCGGCGCCGGCGACATGCGTTTCCTCGCCGTGGCCATGGCCGGCGCCGCCGCAGTGTTCGTCCCCCTGGCAATGTGGGTGATGGCCGCCGACGCCGGCATTGGCTGGCTGTGGGGGGCCATGTGGGCCCTCATGGCCGCCCGCCTGGTAGCCCTACTATGGCGCTTCGCCGGAACTAGCTGGCTGGTTCCCGGCGCCGTTCGCTAGCCACTCGCCGCTTCCACGTGAGCTTTGAATCCGTCTATTACTCGCTGCATATTGGCCCGGTGGACTTTGAGGCGGTTGGCGATGACGCGGTGCTCTTTGCCGGGGTTCTGGTCGATGAACGTGTTGAGGCCGGAGGGGCCCGGACCGAGGAGGAGGCGGTAGATCAGGCGGGTGCCGCCGCCCATGAGGGGCTGGAGTTCGAAGCGCCATCGGGCCCCGGGGTTGTCGGGGTCGGAGGTACACCAGCCGAAGGCCACCGGTTCCTCGCACACGTCCACGAAGCAGGGGACTTCCCAGTCGCCCATCACTTCGAGATAGTTGCGGCCGGTGAATGTGGCCCCTAGCGCGGGGCCGTTGAAGCCGTCGTTCCAAGTGGCGCCGGTGAACTCGTCGGAGAACTGGGCCGGCAGGTCGATGTCGGTGACCGCGGCCCATACTTCGTCCAACTCGGCCTCTATGTCTACCTCCACCATCGTGCCGGGGCCGTCGGCCATCGTCACCGGGGTTCCCGGACCTGATTCGAAGGTGCGGGCGTAGCCGTCGAAGAAGGTGATCTCCCTCGCGGGGGTGCGTTGTGCGGGGCGAAAATCGGTGCCCTTGGTCCAGGCCACCGGGAACATGGCGATCTCGGTTATCTCGTCGGGGATGCCTAGCAGTTCCTTCACCTCGGGGGCCTTGGCCAGGACTGCCGTTGTCCACGCGGTGCCCAGCCCCCGGGCCCGCAGGGCCACGCAGAAACTCCACCCGCTCTGGATGACGGAGTCGAACAGTCCGGGGGCGCCGCTGCCGTCGTGGCGGCCCACGATGGTGGGGATGACAATCGCCGGCACTTCGGCCAAGTGCTCCACCAGGTAGGCCGATGAGCTCACCGTTTTGGCCCGGGGATGGTCGGTGCCCTCCAAGCGGTCGCGAGCTTCCAGCATGAATCCGCCCACCACCTCGCGGTAGAGCCGGGCCAGCTCCTGCTTGATCTCGGGATCGCGCACCACGATCCACCGCCGGCTGGTCTGGTTTCCACCGGTGGGGGCCTGCTCGGCGATGTCGATGCAGTCGAGGATGATCTGGTCGTCCACCGGCCGCTCCAGATCCAGCCGCCGCCGCACCGCCCTCGTCGTGGTCAGCGCCAAATCCACCGCCGCTGTGTCTATCTTCATGTCTTCCTGGCCTCGTTGTAGATGCCGCGGGACATTAGCGACTGCTCATGTTCTCGCCGCTGCCGGTACACCTCAGCTCGCTGCTCGATCACCGCTTGGTCATCGGGAGCAGCTTGAGCGGCCCATTCGGCGAGATGGCAGGCGAGCCTCAACTCGCCAACCTCGGTTAGCTCGACGGCCCGAGCAGCCAGCGCAGCGGCACCCCCAGCCAACCGGGCTACCTCGGCGGCCACCGCCCCATCGGGTGCGGGCTTGAGGTGAGCGGGGTTGCCGTCGTACCAGCCCCCGTAGAGGCGCCAGATGTTGCGAACCACGAACTCGGGCTCGTCGTAGTTGGGCCGCAGGTAGGGCTTGGCCAGCAGATCATCGGGCACCCGCACGTGGTGGATGATGTCGTCGAGGCGAGCACCGGCGTTCATCATCTCCAGGGTGTCGGCCACCAGCCCCTCCAGCGCGGTGGCCACATCGTCGAGAACCGTGGCGATGCGCCCCTCTCCCTCGATGGGCAGGCCGTGAGCGGGCAGCAGCAATGCGGGACGCAACTCGATCATTCGGCGCAGGGCCGCGGCCCATTCAGCAGGGTAGCGCTGCACTTTCTGGGGATTTCCCGCATTGGGGAAGAACCAAATGAACAGGTCGCCAGCGAACAGCGCCCGAGACTGGGGCACCCACACAAGAGTGTGGTCATCGGTCTCGCCTTGGGCATGGATCAGCTGCATCGATGTGCTGCCCACCTCCACGTCGAGCGTGGTGGCATAGGTGGTCTGAGGGCGCACCCAGTCGCCATCGAACAGATTGGCGAAGGGGCCATCGCCGAATTGCCGGCGGTTGATCACCTGGTTGTAGCCCGAAGTGAGGTCGTAACGGTCGAATCGCTGCGGTACGGCCTCATGGGCCAACACTCGGGGAGCGGGTTTTCCCTGTTCCTCGGCATCCACTACGAAAACGCTGGCACCGCCGACATGATCCACGTGCCCGTGGGTGTACACGATGGTGTGGACCGACTGGTCCTTCCACCGGCGGAGGTGGTCCAGAGCTATGGGGGCGAACCCTGGCAGTGAGGTGTCGATTGCCACTAGCCCCTCATCGGTAGCTACCGACCAGACGTGGGAAAAAGCGCACACCACCGCAATCTGGTCGGCTATCTCGTGGAATGAGCCGTCCATGGGCTGCACCGACTGCTGCCCCTCGAATATGCCCTCGTCGATGAACCGGGCCGACCGTTCCAGCAGCGTCATAGCGCCATGCACCCTATCCCCTCTCCCACAATGAGAGATTTCCTGGTTGCGAAGCCGCTAGCCCTTGCGGAAGTGGAGGAGTTGGGTGACGGCTTTGCCGTCGGCTCGGCCTTGGGTGGCTTTCATTACCTGACCCACGAAGAAGCCGGTGAGCTTGGCGTCTCCTTCGCAGAAGCGGGCCCACTCATCTGGGTGGTCAGCGATGAGGCCGTCCACCAGAGCATCCAGTTCCCCAGTGTCCATAGCTTCGAACCCCAGTTCCTGGGCCGCCTCTTGGGGCGAACCCCCGCCGTCGACCAATTCGGCGAGCACCTTTTTGGCCTGGGTGGCAGTTAGCTCGCCCTTGTCCTCCATACCCACTAGGCCCGCCAGCGCGTCCGGGGTCAACTGCCCGGGGCCGTCGGCCAGGTTGTGGACGATGTGGGTCATCACCCGCTCGGGAGCCCCTCCCCCGCCGATGGCGGCCAAGGCCAATTCGTCCATTGAGCGCTCGACGGCCAGGGCAATGTGATCGGCATCAGTCGACGGGGCCACCTCAACCAACCGGAGCCGGCGGTCGCGGGGCAGCGAGGGCAATTCCTGGCGGATCTGCTCCACCCACTCGGGACTGGGGTCGAGCGGCAGCAGATCGGGCTCTGGGAAATAGCGGTAGTCGTAGTCTTCTTCTTTGGAGCGCAGGGCGTGGGTGCGGCCATCGTCCTCGTTCCAATGCCGGGTCTGTTGCTCAATGGCCTGGCCGCTGGTCAGTAGGTCGATCTGACGGCGGGACTCGTACTCGATTGCCCGGCCTAGCGAGCGCAGCGAGTTCACGTTCTTGATCTCGCACCGGGTCCCCAGCCGGTCGCTGCCCAACGGCCTCACCGATACGTTGCAGTCCACCCGCAACGACCCCTCCTCCATCTTGCCGTCCGACGCCCCCACCGCCACCAGGATTGACCGAACCTCGGCCACGTACTGCCGGGCTTCGGTGGCCGAGCGCAGCTCGGGATGGCCCACGATCTCGATAAGCGGCACTCCGGCCCGGTTGTAGTCCACCAGCGAGTAGCCGGCCTCGTGGATGCGCCCTCCCCCACCTATGTGGACGGTCTTTCCGGTGTCCTCCTCCAGGTGGGCCCGCTCGATGCCGATGCGCTTGCCCGTGGGCAGCTCCAACCATCCGTCGACGTTGATCGGCTGGTCGTACTGGCTGATCTGGAAGTCCTTGGGCATGTCGGGGTAGAAGTAGTTCTTCCGGGCGAAAACCGACGGCTGGATCCTGCAGTTGAGGGCCAGGCCCACTCGGATGGCCAGCTCGACCGCCTTCTCATTGAGCACGGGAAGAGAGCCGGGCAGGCCGAGCGACACCGGGTCGATATGGGTGTTGGGGTCGCCGCCGAACCGGTTGGGGCTGGCGCTGAACAGCTTGGTCTCGGTGGCCAGCTCGGCATGGACCTCCAGGCCCACCACCGTCTCCCACTCGGTGTCAGCCGGGGCCCCGAGCCCGGGAATGGCCGCGGCTTCGGCGCTCATCACCGGCTCGCTTCCAGCACCGCGGCGGCCCGGAACATGACCGGCTCGCCCAACGCCGGGGCCAAGATCTGCACCCCCACCGGCAGCCCGTCGTCGCCCACGCCGAAAGGCACCGACATGGCCGCCTGCCCCGTGAGGTTCACCGGCACCGTGCACACGTCGCTCATGTACATGGCCATGGGGTCGGCGGTGCGCTCTCCCAGCGAGAACGCAGTGGTGGGCGACGTGGGGCTCACCAGCAGGTCGAACTGTTCCCACACCGAGGCGAAGTCGTTGATGATGAGGGTGCGCACCTTCTGGGCCTTGCCGTAGTAGGCGTCGTAGTACCCGGCCGACAGGGCGTAGGTGCCGATCATGATGCGGCGCTTCACCTCATCACCAAAGCCAGCCGAGCGGGTGGCGGTGTTCATGTCGGGGGTGCTGTCCCCGTCCACCCGCAGCCCGTACCGAACCCCGTCGTAGCGGGCCAGGTTGCTGGACGCCTCGGCCGGGGCGATTAAGTAGTAGGCCGACAGGCCGTAAACCGCCGAAGGAGCGCTGGCTTTGGCCACTCGGGCGCCGGCCGATTCCAGTGCGCTGGCCGCGGCCTGCACGCGAGCGGCCACATCGGGGGCGATGCCGTCGCCGCTCAGCTCGGCCAGGACCCCTACTCGGAGCCCGTCCACCCCGTTGTCAAGGGTGGCTGATACCGAGGGCTGGGACTCGTCGATGCTGGTGGAGTCCCGATGATCGGGTCCGCTGATCACGTCCAGAACCGTCGCCGAGTCGGCCACGGTGGTGGTGAACGGCCCAATCTGGTCCAAGGACGAGGCGAAAGCCACCAGCCCATAGCGGGAAACCAGGCCATAGGTGGGCTTGACGCCGACCACCCCGCACAACGCCGCGGGCTGGCGGATCGACCCTCCCGTGTCACTGCCCAGCGCCACCGGGGCAAATCCTGCGGCCACCGCCGCTGCGCTGCCTCCCGAAGAGCCCCCCGGAACCCGGCTGGTGTCGCACGGGTTGCGGGTGGGGCCGAACGCCGAGTTCTCGGTGGAGCTGCCCATGGCGAACTCGTCCATGTTGGTCTTTCCCACTATCACGGCCCCGGCAGCATGGAGCCGCTCGACCACGGTGGCGTCATACGGCGGAGCCCAGCCCTCCAGAATTCGCGAGGAACAGGTAGTGGGCACTCCCCGGGTGCACATGTTGTCCTTGAGGGCTACGGGCACGCCGGCCAGCGGACCGGGATCGCGGCCCGCGGCCACCGCGGCGTCTATCGCGTCGGCCCGGGCACGGGCTTGTCCTTCGGTCACCAGATTGAAGGCATGGATATCCGCATCGCCTTCGGCGACTGCCCCCAAGTACTCGTCAACCACCGTGCGGGCCGACCGCTGCCCAGACCGCACGGCTGCGGCAATCTCAACTACGGTCACGGCACCTCGCCAAGAACTGGAGGGACCCGGAACTGGCCGTCCTCGGCGAATGGCGCGTGAGCAAGAACCTCGTCACGGTCCAGCACATCGCCCGGAACATCCGGGCGGAGCAGGTTGGTGATGGGCAGGGCGTGCATCGTCGGGACCAAGTCATCAATTTCGAGCGCATCCACCTCGGCCACATGGTCCAACAGCTCGTCAAGCTGGCCGGTGAACCGGTCCAGCTCCTCGTCGGTCAGCTCCAAGCGGGCCAAAGCAGCCACATGGGCGCACTCTGCCCGGGTGATGCGTTGCTGCCCCATACCGAAGCGACATCGTACCGCCCAACTTGTCGGTTTCCCGCGCCGGAGTCATCCGGTGGCCTACGTTGCCAGGATGGGGGTGCATCGGTTTCTGAGCCCGGGGTGGATCGAAGCGGCCATGGCGCTGCGCGAGGAACTGGCATCAACCGCGCCTGATCCTGTCCAAGCAGCCCGAGTCAACCTGGTGGTCACCGGCACTCCCTTCGGCAGCGGCGAGTTCCGGGCCTATATCGACACCGAGGCTGGGGGACCGCTGCCTGTGCCCGGAGAGCTGGGCGAACCCGATGCCACTGTGATCCTCGACTACGAGTCGGCCCTGGCTGCTTTTGTCACTGACGACCCCGACACAGTCGCCCACGGATTTCTCACCGGCGCACTCCGGGTAGACGGCGACCTGGCCCTAGTGCTCATCTTGTTCGGCGAGGGAATGACCAAAGAACAAGCCGCCTTCGCCCGCCATGCTCAGACCCGGATGCAAGCCATCACCGACCTCGAAGGCAACTGAGGCTCAGCCGTCTTCTGGTTCCAGATCTGTTTCTCCCTCGGGCCGGGTGATAAGTCCGACACACGTCCCGTGGTCCACCACGGCATCGGCAGGCGGGTTGGATGTCAAGATCTCAGATCCGGCCGGACCCTCGATTCCGCCCAGGCAAAGACCGACCTCTTCGAGGGCGGCGGATGCCTCACCCACCCCCAGGGTGGCCAAGAAGGGCACCCTCACCTGTTCAGGCCCGTCTGATATCACCACGGTGATCACCGAGTCGGCCGCCACCTCGGTTCCCGGCGGGGGATCCACCCTCACCACATGGTCTGCTTCCACCAAATTGTCGGCTTCTCGCCACTCGAGTACTCCTAGGCGGAGCTCCTCCAGTCTCTCCTGAGCCACAGCCAGCGAAGCTCCAGCGGCTATTTCGGGTACCACTCGTGGCGCCGGACCAAGGGAAACCACCAACCCCACGCTCCCCCCCGGATCGACCTCTGGAAACAACTCATCCACTTCGATTACCACCCCTTCTACCACCGCTTCATCGTGGCGCCCGGTGACCTCGCCCACCGACAGACCCGCCGCCCCCAACAGAACTTCGGCGTCCTCCACCGCAATGCCGACAAGGTTTCTGGGAATGGCCACCAGTTCGGGCCCCAAAGACACCCATACCGTGACCGTCTCCCCCTGCTCCAAACCGATTCCCGGCTGGGGGTCCTGACTGATGACCTGACCCGCCACGGTGCCGTCCTGGCGTCGGTCAAGTCGGTCGAGCTCCCAGCCGAATTCGCTCACGATGCGGTTCAGATCGGCTCCGTCGGCCTCGGTCAGGTCCGGAACCTGCTGGACCTCGTCGCCGACCTGGTTTTCCCACAGGGCGAAGGCCCCGAATCCCGCGGCCCCCAACAGCACGATTGCCATCAGAGCCAACACCAGCCTCCGAAGCACCCCGCGGTCCGCGCTCGCGGGCGGACCCGCTTCTATGCGACCATCGGGAATCCCGGCGTCCGTCCCCTTGTCCGGCAGGAGGATCTCCGGCTCTGCTCTTGCCAGCGGGAGCGGCGTCGGCCGGGGCAGTGACTCCGCCGCCGATAGCAGCCCAATGGCCAGATCTTCGGCGCTGGGACGGTCGTCCCTTTCCGGCTGTCCCGCCTGCTCCAGCACCCGGCCAAGGCGGGCGTATTGACCGGCGAAGTCCAGCTTCCGGCTCATCTTGGCCATCTGTGTGTACTCGGGGTCTTCAGATTCGAATGGCACCCGTCCCGACAATGCCTCGGTGAGAACGAGGACCAGGGAGTACACATCGCTCTTGTGGTCGGGCGTGAGTCCTTGGGCCTGTTCTGGGGAGGCATAGCGCACGGCGTCTATGGCCGAGAAAACCGACCTGGACATGAGCGCTCCCCCCGACTCAGAGGAAGTCAAGACCCATGACGTGCCCAGATCGGCCAAATGCGCCCGACCGCGGCCGTCGAACAGAATGTTTGAGGGCCGAATATCCCGATGAATATGCCCTTGGCTGTGTATGTGCTCGAGCCCGCGAGTCACCTCCAGGCCTACCATCAGTGCCTGCGACGGCGACAGCAGATGCCCACTGTCGAGCATCCCCAGCAAGCTGCCGCCCTCCAGGTAGTCGGTTACCACATAGAGGCCGAAATCGGAGTCTCCCCAGTCGCGCACCGCCACCAAATGGGGGTGAGTGATTGACGATGCCTTTTCTGCTGCCTCAGCAAAGCTGTTGGCAAAGGTCCCGTCTCGCGACCCGCCTGCGGACACGATGTCCTCGGAGAGCAGCTTCACCGCCACGCGGCGCGACTGCGACAGGTCGTAAGCCAGGTAGGCGTTGGTGAACCGGCCCGCGCCGATGTGGTTCACGAGCCGGTAGCGCCCGCCCAGTACTCGGCCGATCACCCCGGCCTCGCCGCTGCCTTGGGACACGCCTTGAGGGTACAGGCAGTTCCGAGTGTTTCTGCGCCACCCAGGGTGTCTGACCACCCGGCCAGCAGGCACACTGTGGTGACGGTGAATCGCCTGCCCAATCATGCTTGGGGTCTTGCGCAGCCAACGGGCACACTGTGGGGGTGCTGGAATCCGTCCTATTGCGCCGAGTGCTGTTGGGCGCCGCAGCCCTGATGGGAGCGGGAGCAATCCTGCTGGCCTTGGTGCTCGCCGACACCGACGACAACGACGTAACCGTCACCGGCAACGCTGCGGTGGACGAGCTCATCCCCCCTCGAAACGCCGAGGTCCTATCACAAGAGACCGTCGGCATCGATCTGGCCGCTGGCTACGACGCCCTCTTGACCATCAATGGGGTGGACATTCCCCCCGGGCAGATTCGCCATCAGCCCAACCTCAACCGCTTTACCTTCCGACCCGATCAGGGAAAGGTGATCGAGAGCCTCCGAGCAGAGCAGAACTGCGCACTGGTGACCTATTGGCGACAGGAGATCGGCCCCGGCGAGGCCGACGCCATCTCCTGGTGTTTCACGGCCTCTTAGGCGTCCAGGCCCTTCGCCCGCCCCTGACCGTCGAACGACCGAAGGGACGACTCAAGCTTGCGCAGGTAGCTGGCGAATTCCTCCGGCTCCCCGGCCTGCAACCACACCAGCCGGGCTCGCTCGCGTTCCAGGTGCTCGCCCATGAGCCGGTCAATCAGGTCTCTGCCCTTGGGGCTGAGCTGGGCCATCATGACCCTGCGGTCGTCGGGATCGGGCACCCTGAGCACCAGATCCAACTTCTCAAGCTGGTCCAGCCTTCCCGTCATGCCCCCTGAGGTCAGCATGGTCATGGCCGCCAAGTCGCTCGGCATGGCCTGGAAGGGCTCGCCGATTCGGCGCAGCGCAGCCAGCACGTCGAACAAGCCCAAAGTGAGGCCGAATGGGCGGAGAAACTCGGTCATTGACTGCTCGAACAAGCGGTCGATGCGAGAGATCCTCCCGAAAATCCCGATGGGCGAGGCATCCAGATCGGGGCGCTCGCTGGCCCACTGTTCCAATATCGAATCCACGCGGTCGTAGGTCATACCAATTCCTCAAGCACTGTCCGGGTGGTGTCGACCACTTTGACCACCTCTGTATCTGTGAATGTGAACGGCGGGTAGATGCCCAAGTGGTCGGCCTGCGCCCGCACCAGCACCCCGGCCGACTGGATGCGCCGCTGCGCCTCGGCCACTAGGGGCTCCGGGCTGTCTCCTACCAACTCCACCGCGGCCAACATGCCCTCGCCCCGAACCTCGCCCACCAGCGGCAAAGATGCCAGGGTGCTGACCTGCTTCTGAAGGTGTATACCGGTCTGACGGCTGTGTTCCACCAGTCCCTCCCGTTCGATGATCTCGATCACCTTGAGCCCGGCGACGCAGGCCGCGGGATGCCCGCTATAGGTATAGCCATGCATCAGCTCAATCGAGCCCTCGGGGTCGACGAACGCTTCGTGGACCCTGCTGCTGGCGATCGCCGCTCCCATAGGGATGTAGGCCGAAGTCAGTCCCTTGGCCACAGTCATGATGTCGGGAGCCACGCCGTAGCGGTGACCACCGAACCAGTGGCCCAGCCGTCCGAATCCGCACACCACCTCATCCAGCAAAAGGAGCACATCGTGGTAATCGCACATCGCCCTGACCTGGCATAAGTAATCCTCGGGAGGCGGGTAAACGCCCCCGGCAGCCTGTACGGGCTCCATGACCACCGCGGCCACTGTGCTCGGATCGCGGTAGACCAATTCCGCCTCCAGAGCGTCGATGTCGTGGGCCGGGACCTGGGTGCAGCCCTCCAGCAGCGGGCCGAACCCCGCCCGGTTCTCTGTCAGGCCGCCCACGGAGATCCCGCCGAAGTTCATGCCGTGGTAACCCCGGTGCAGCGACACGAACCCCGTCTTGGATGCCTGCCCAACCCGGCGCCAGTAGCTGCGGGCCATCTTCAGGGCGGTCTCCACCGCTTCTGAGCCGGAGTTTGTGAAAAAGACGTGGTTCAGGTCGCCCGGCGTGCGAGCAGCCACCTCCGCGGCCAACTCCTGGGCCCGAGGATGGCTGTACCCGAACAGACAGTGATACTCCAGCGTGCGGAGCTGATCGGCCACCGCGTCGGCGATCTCGGTTCGGCCATGCCCCAAGATCACACAGGCCACCCCGCCGGCCGTGGCATCGAGCAGTTGGGTCCCGCCGTCGGTCACCACATAGTTGCCTTCCCCGGCCACTACCACTGGTGGCCGGCTGCCGCCCGCCGAGGTGAAGGGCATCCACAAGGCGCCGGTGGTGGCGCTCACCTTGCCGGTGCCCATTGCCGCTCCCGATCTAGGCCAGCCCAGCTCACGGTCCGCTCCGAGAATCCCGCCACGCCAGGAGGGACTCCAGCTCGTCGACCTGGTACTCGGGGCCCGACCGAACCAGGATGAGATGCTCGGCCCCGGCGGCCGCGTAGTCGTCGTAGGTGGCATCGCTGGCGGTCTCGAACAGCGCCACCGTCCTCTCCACCTGAGTCGGATCGCGCTCGGCCCGCTCGCACCAGTTGTCCAGTACCCGGTTCAGGTGGGCGATCTCGTCGGGGGTCCCCCAGCCGTTCCAGGCATCACCCAGCCGGGCGCACACGTCCAGGGTCATCCGCTCCCCCAACCCGCCGATCAGGATGGGAAGCGGGCCTACTGGGCCGGGGCGAAGCTGGCCTAGCCGGCGGCGGATGCGGTGTATGGCCAATTCCATCTCGCGGATCCGATCGGCATCGCCGGTCATGGCGTACCCGTAGGAGTGGTAGTCCCGCTCCAACCAGCCCGACCCCAGTCCGAGCACCACCCGACCCCCGGATGCGTGGTCGGTTGTACGGGCCATGTCGGCCAGCAGGTCCGGATTGCGGAACCCGGCGCAGGTGACCAGCGGGCCGATTTGGGCGTTCCGGGTGACCGACGCCATGGCGGCCAGCGTGGTCCAGCACTCGAAGGCGGTGCCCTCGGGATCGCCGTCGATGGGAAAGAAGTGGTCGAACGTCCAGATGCTGTCGGCCCCGGCTTCATCGGCGTACTGCCAGGCAGCCACCATGTCGTCCCAACTCACATGGTTGGGCCGTATCTGGACACCCACCCGCGGCGCCATCTCAAGCGCCTTCATGGCCCTCTGTCCCTTCATGGGAAGCGGACAGGCCGGTTATGAGAGAAACCAGCTTCTGGGCGTCGGTGCGATGGGCGTCAAGCAACTCGATTAGCTGGCCCCGGCGCATCACCGCGATCCGGTCGGCGAGCCGGAACACCTGGTCGAGGTTGTGGCTGACCACGATGATCGTCAAATCTCGCTCTCGCAGAGTGGTGATGAGATCTTCCACCCGGGCCGTCTCGGCAATCCCCAGCGCGGCGGTGGGCTCGTCCATGACAATCACCTCATTGCCCCAGTTCATGGCCCGGGCGATGGCCACACCCTGGCGCTGGCCTCCGGAGAAATGCTGGACCGGTATGCGGACTGACGGGATCTTGATGTTGAGGCGCTGGATGATCTGCTCGGTGTCGCGGCGCATGGCCCGCTGGCGCAGGAAGGTGAACGGACCCCATCCCACTTTGAGCTCCCGCCCCATGAACAGGTTCTGAGCGGCATCGAGATTGTCGGCCAGCGCCAAGTCTTGGTACACGGTCTCAATTCCGGCCACACGGGCGTCCTCGGGAGAGCGGAACCGGCGGACTTCCCCGTGCAGAACCAGCCTTCCGGCATCGGGTTGCTCTGCTCCGGAAATCACTTTCAACAAGGTGCTCTTGCCAGCCCCATTGTCGCCCACGATGGCGGTCAGCGTGCCAGTGGGAAATTCCAGCGACACATCTCGGAGGGCCACCACCCCGCTATAGCGCTTGTGGATTCCGGACACGCTCAGCGCGATCTTCGACGAATCTGACCCCTCTGAGAGGGGGGCTTCGACGACAGATCCAGATTGGCTCGCAGTCATGGTCTTTCTCCGTGCAATTGGTCGAATAGATAGTCGGGCGACACCGGTACACGGTTCACCTCGACTCCCAGCCCGGCTAGGGCGTCTTCGACGGCGTTGGCTACCGCAGCCGGAGGGGAGATGGCTCCTGCCTCCCCCACACCCTTGATGCCCAGCGGGTTGAGAGGCGACGGGGTTTCCAGATGGGCGACGGCCAGGTCGGGCACCCCGGCGGCATCGGGCACCAGATAATCGGCCAGGCTGGGGTTCTGCGGCTGACCATCGGCGTCATAGACCGCTTGCTCGAACAACGCGGCCCCGATCCCCTGAGCCACTCCCCCGGCGATCTGGCCGTCCACGATCATCGGCGAGAGCAGAGGCCCGCAGTCGTGGGCGACGGTGTAGTCGAGAATCTCAGCTGCGCCGGTCGACGGATCGACCGCAACCCGGGCCACGTGCACGCCGGCGGCAAAGGTGACCGTCGAGGGCTCAAAGCAGACCATCTCGTCCAAGCCAGTACTGCTGCCGTATGCAAATACGCCTCCGGGGGCGAAACCAGCAGCAACCTCGGACAGCTCCATGCGGCGGGTCGGCGTTCCCACCACTTCCACTGCGCCATTGCGTACGCAGAGGTCGGTGGGCGCCAGTTCCCACCGCTCGGCTACCGCGTCCACGATCCGATTGCGCAGTACCGTGGCTGCCTGGTGGATGGCGCTGCCCGCCACCACCGCGCTCCGGCTGGCCAGCGTGCCCCACCCGTATTCCACGGCCGCGGTGTCGCCCCCGATCACCGTCACCTGTTCGGGGTCGGCTCCCAGCGCTTGGGCGCACACCTCGGCGAATACCGTTTCATGGCCCTGGCCCTGAGAGCAGGCACCGGTGGCCACCTCTACCCAGCCGGTCTCGTCCACCCGCACTCGGGCGCTTTCGAACGGTCCCACTCCGGTGCCCTCCACATAGGAGGACACCCCTACGCCCACTAGCCGGCCGAACTCATCTCGGGCCCCGCCTCGAAGGCCTCCGTCAATGCCGCTCATGGCCATGGCTGTCTCGAAGCAGCCAGAGAAATCGCCGCTGTCGTAGGTAATCGGGGTGCCGTCTCGATAATTGAGGCCCACGGTATAGGGCATCTCCTCACGGGAGATCAGGTTGCGGCGGCGAAGTTCCACCGGATCGATTCCCATCTCCCGGGCGGCCACATCGATGATGCGGTCCATGGCGAACACCGCCTCGGGCCGACCCGCGCCCCGGTAGGGCGAATTCGGGGCCTTGTTGGTCACCACCGCGGTGGCCTCCACATCCAGCGCCGGCACCCGGTAGCACCCGCACAGGTGGGCCAGCGTGTTGTAGGGCTGGACCACGCCCAAAGGGTTGGCCGCCCCGCTGTCCACCACGAAGCGGTCGCGCACTCCCAGGATGCGGGCGTCTCCGTCAAGGGCCAGCTCGATGTCGTGGATCTGGTCGCGGGACTGTATGGCAGCGAGGCCGTGCTCGCTCCGCTGCTCTACCCATTTGAGGGCGACTCCCATCTCCAAAGCGAGGAAGGCCAAGATCAGCTCTTCGGCGTAGGGCATGGCCTTGACCCCGAAACCGCCGCCCACATCGGGGGCTACCACCCGAATTCGGTGTGCCGGCCGCCCCAGGGCCTTGGCCAAAGCGGTGCGCAGAGGGTGGGGGATCTGCGTGCTGCTCCACACCGTGAGCAGGCCGGTGCGGGGGTCGTGTTCGGCCACCACTCCCCGAGGCTCCATGGGGTGGCAGGCCAGCCTCCCGGAATGGAGCCGGCGGCGGCTCACATGGGCGGCCTCGGCAAAGGCGGCGCCGATGTCTCCGAAGCCGGCAGCCACGAACAACGAGCGGTTGTCGGGCCAGTGGTCATACAGCCGGGGAGCGTCCGCGCCCAAAGCGGCGAAGGGATCGACCACCGGCGGTCGGGAGGCCAGATCGAGGCGCACCCGGTCTGCGGCATCAGCCGCGCCATAGGGGGTATCGGCGATGACCACCGCGATGGGGTCTCCAACATGGCGCACCCGGTCCACTGCCAACAGCGGCCGGCCCTCATGGCGGACGAACAGCCGGTCGTCACCCAGGGACTCAAGCAGTTTGTCCTGGTAGATACCGCCATCGGCTTCGTTGGGGGCCATCGTCTCAATCCGGCCGATCAGATCCTCGCCGGTCCAGCCCACGACATCGGAAGGCAGCTCTACCTCGACTACGTCGGCGTGGGCCACCGGGCTGCGCACGAACGCGGCATAGCGCATGGAGGGAAGCTCGATATCGGCCACATAGCGTCCATCGCCCCGCAGAAGCCGGGGGTCTTCGCGACGAAGGGAGGAGGCCGAGGCCGCCATCAGCCAATCTCCATAGCCCAGTAGTCCCACTGGGTGTGGGTGTACTCCTCCAGCGTCAGACCATCGGTGAGCATCTCGCCAGTCAGTTCGGCCCGGTCTATGGCCTCCACCGCCCCGAGGCCTCCAGCCATGATCTGGAGTCGGGCCGAGCGCTCGAGGTTCACCGCGCTGACGGTGGCCTCCTCAATAGACGTGCCCACCACTGTGAGACCGTGGCCCTTGAGCAGCACACCCTTGCGGTCTCCCAAAGCCGCCGCCACCGATCGGCCGCGCTCGGGATTGTCTATCTGCACGGCGGAGTCATAAATCGGCACGCCATCGGCAAACAGGGTGCACAAGTGCCAAACCGGGGCGAGGGGCACATCGGTGATTGAGAACGCGATGCAGTGCATGGGGTGGGCGTGGATCACCGCCCCCACATCGGGTCGAGCCTTGTAGATCTCGGTGTGCATGAACCGCTCGCCAGGGGCCTCCATCGTCCCCTCGACCACCTCGCCGTCCAGATCCATTACTACGACATCTTCCGTATCGGTTTCGGCCAGGTCCTTCACATCGTCGTGGGTATGGCCCAGCACCGCTACTAAGTCGGTGCCGGGGATCCTGGTCGAGGGATGGCCGAAAGGCCCGATCAGCCGCTCACGGACCAGGATTCGGGTCGAGGTGGCGATCTTCTCCTTGATGCCGGCAATGGACTCAGGGTGGTGGCTGCTCATGGTCGTGCTCCGATGTCGAGAACGTGGACGACTTTGGTCCGGGTGTAGCTGAGCAGCGACTCCATCGAGCCCTCTGCTCCCAGCCCGGAGTCCTTGTAGCCCCCGAAGGGGGTTTCCAGGAAGTGCTGGCCTCTGCCGTTGATCCACACGCAACCGGCCTGCACTCGGCGGGCGGCGTCCAATGCCCAGTCCAAGTCGTTGGTGATGATGTTGGCGGTCAACCCGTAGCGGGTGGCGTTGGCCTGGGCGATGAGGTCCTCTCGATCCCTCCACTCCAGCACCGACAGCACCGGCCCGAAGATCTCCTCGGTGGCGATGACATGGCCGGGGGCAACCCGGTCGAACAGCGTGGGCGCCAGGTAGTACCCGCCAGCGGGCACGCCGTCGGGGGGACCTCCGCCCCTAACCAACCGGGCGCCTTCCGACTTCCCAGTATCCACGTAGTCTCGCACCCGGCTGAGCTGGGGATCGGAGACCAGCGGCCCCATGGTGGTTGCCTGATCGAGGGGGTCGCCCACCCTGATCTGGTCGAGCCGGGCGGCCACCGCGTCCACCACGTCGTCGTGCATTTCAGCCGGCACATACAGCCGAGAGGTCGACCCGCAAGACTGACCTTGGGAAGACTCGAAGTTCATGCCCCCCACAGCCTGCTCGGCCACATAGGAGGGGTCGGCGTCGGGCGCCACCAGAAGCGGATTCTTGCCGCCCAGCTCCACGGTCACGTTTTTCACATGGCCTGATGCCGCCGCTGCCTCCATGACCCGCAAACCGGTGGTCCCTCTTCCGGTGAACCCGATGCGGCCGACGCCCGGATGAGCCACCAGGGCCTCTCCGGTGGTGGGTCCGTCACCGGTAAGCACGGTGAGCACGCCGGGAGGCAGGATCTCCGCGGCCAGATAGGCCACTTCCAGTGGAGAGATCGGGGTTTGGTCGGGGGCCTTCACGATCACCGTGTTGCCAGCGGCCAGGGGGGCGGCCGCGTGGAAAAGGGTGAACATCAGCGGGTGGTTGAAGGGCAGGATGCGGGCCACCACTCCATAGGGCTCCCGCAGGGTCAGATGGAGGCCGTTGGCCGAGGCCGGCAGGGTCTTGCCGTGCAGTTCCCGGGCAATGCCGGCGAAGTAGTCCAAGGCGTCGGCCCCGTAGGCCACGTCGTTGCGCATGGCGGCCAATGGGTTGCCGCTGTCCATGGCGTCGATCCGGGCCAGCCGCTCGGCTTGGCCCCTTACCGCATCGGCCAAGTCGCGCATATACCGTCCCCGCTCGGCCGCCGACCGTGCGGCCCATGCCGGTTGGGCATCGGCGGCCGCCCCAACGGCCTGATCCACAACCTCGGCGTCGGACAGGGGCACTTCGGCCACTGTCTCGCCGGTGCCCGGGGCCTTGGCCGCCATCTTTGCTCTTGCGGAGACCTCGCGGTCCCCTACCAGTAGCGGATAGCGGTCTCGGATGGCAGCTTCAGCAGTCATGGGACGATCACCGGCTTCATCTCGGCCCCCGCCCGCATCGAGGCCAGGGCATCGGCAACTTGATCCAGCGCATAAGTGGTCGAGCACACCACCGACTCCAGATCCAGCGCCTCGCCATGGCGGTCCAAGAACTGGAGGGCGTCGTGGAAATGGGACACGTCGGCCGACAGGGATGTCCGCACCGTGAGTTGGCGCACCTTCATGGCCGTGGTCGGCACCGGCACCGTTTGGCCGTGGGCCTGGCCGATCACCATGAGCTCGCCGCCCGCCCGCACCATCTCCATTGCCTCGGTGAAGGCATCGGGGGGGCCGGCGCACTCCAACACCAGGTCAGCGCCCCGGCCGCCGGTAAGGCTGCGGACGGCCTCGATTCGCTCATCGGGCTCGGTTTCGTCGATGTCGATGCGATCAGTGAGGCCCCATTGCTCGGTGGCCGCCAACCGGGAGGCGGGCGCGCCGATGAGGATCACCTGGTGGGCCCCGCTGTGCAGCGCGGCCGCCGCGCCCAAAACACCGACCGGGCCGGCGCCTAGTACAGCCACGGTGTCACTGAAGCGGATACGGGGCAGGCGGTCGAGGGCGTGCATCACCGTGCGGAGGGCGCAGGTGGCCGCCGATGCCAGCGGGCTGGACACGCTGTCGGGCACCCGCAACACCCGAGAGTCGGGCGAGACATGGAGGTGCTCTGAGAACGTTCCGTTGACGGTACCTGCCTCATAGGGGCCCCACCCGTATCCCATGGTGTTCTCGCACAGGGTGGGCTGCTTGGCCACCGCGCAGAAGTAGCACCGCCCGCACCAGTTGTGTGCCCATACGATGCGGTCGCCCGGTTGCAGGGGCTGGCCCCGTGCGTCGTGCCCTGCGCCCGCACCCAACTCCAGCACTGTGCCGGTGCCCTCGTGGCCCATCACCAGCGGAAGGCGGGCTAGGTGCTCGAACACGCCGTCGGAAATGTGGACATCGGTCCCGCACACCGTGGCGGCGTCGATCTTTACCAGGGCGCCTCCGGGTAGTACCGGCCCCAGTTCCAGGCGTTCGACCACCGGGCCGCGGGCGTAGTCGGCCAAGACAACTGCCCTGCTCATTTTGACGACTCCACGGCCGCCTCATCTTCCCTGGTCACCCAAGTTGGCCAAGTCATTCCGGGACCTTCCGCCAGATTGGGCCCCGTTCTACCACCGGGTCGAGCAGACCTTCGGCCACCCACTCGGTGTAGGCAAAGGGATCGTAGGTTTTGGCCACCTGGCCCGGGTACCCGATCAGATCGCGCACCACCGGGCTGAGGTAATAGCAGGCGGCCACCACGGTCGTGAGGGCGGTGTAGGCGTCTTCGTCCTCGGCGAGATAGGCCGACAGCGCCTCCACGGTGAACGCTGCCGGGTCGAGCGTGGCCAGCGCCTTGATCAGGGGCAGGCGCAGATCGTCGCGCCAACCCAACACCTCGTCGAGGTAGGAGGCCACCGCCCTGACTTCAGATGCCGAGGGCATCCCGTGGGCTGCGGGCAGCATCACGTCGGCCAGCTCTTCCAAGCGGGCGAAGTCGACCGCTGTGCTGCTGTCAGCGGCGGTCATGCCGGTACCTTCTGCTCGCGACGGCGCTGAACCAGCAGGTCAGCGGTTCGCAGCGCCAAGGCGGTGATGGTGCATGTGGGGTTGACCCCAGAGCTGGTCACGAACACGCTGGCGTCGACGACGTACAGGTTGGCCACGTCATGGGCCTGTTGGCGGGAGTTGACCACCGAGGAGGCTGGGTCGTCCCCCATCCGGGCGGTCCCCATGAGGTGCCACCCCGAATAGGGAATCATGCTGGCCACCGCGGTCTCCTGGCATCCCGATGCCCTCAGGGATTCGGTGGCCCGTTCTTCCTGAAAGGCCATGAGCCGACGAGAGTGGTCCGAGATCCGGTAGCTCACCCGGGGCGCGGGAATGCCGTGGCTGTCGGTGCGATCGGGGTCCAAGTCCACGCGGTTGGACGCCTCGGGGAGGTCCTCGCCGAAGATGGCCCAGCTCGCCCCCCTTCCAAAGGTCCGGCCCATGAGCACATGGTGGTCGGATCCCCACACCTCGTTGCCGGCCCGCATGGGCAGGATGTGGTTGAGGGGGCCGCCGACCGGCGAGAGCGCCCACTTGGCCCCTCGCACGAATCCCCGGTCGGGGTCGGTTTCGTAGAACTGGTAAGTGGTGATACTGGCCCCGAAGTGGCCCTGCCAGCCCTCCACCTGGTCGTCCCACCACCCGGTCACCACCGAGAAGGGGTGCATCATCAAACGCCGGCCTACGAGACCACTGGAGTTGGCCAGGCCGTCGGGGCAGTGGCGGTCGTCAGCCGACAAAAGCAGCAGGCGGGCCGTGCCCACCGCGTTGGCCGCCAAGATCACCACATCGGCTTCTTGGTGGTGCTCATCCCCGTCATGGTCCAACCAGACGGCCCCAGTGGCCAGGCCCCGAGGGCCAAGCGTGATCCGGTTGACCCGGGCTCCGGTGATGAGCCGAGCCCCGGCAGCGGTCGCCTTGGGCCAATGGGTCAGGTCGGTGGAGGCCTTGGCCCCCTCGGCGCATCCCGAAGTGCACACTCCCCGCTGCACACACGGCCGACGCCCGTCGTAGGGGGCGGACAGGATGGCGTTGGGCTCGGGCCACCAGTGCCATCCCAGCCGGTTGTGCCCCTCGGCCACCCGCCGTCCGGCCACTCCCAAGGGCAGCGGCGGAAGCGGGTAGTCGTCATGGGGCGGGTAGGCCGGGTCGCCGGCCAGGCCCGACACACCGATCTGCCGATCGATGGCGTCGTAGTACGGCACCAGGTCGCGGTAGGCGATGGGCCAGTCATCGGCCACCCCGTCCAGGGTCCGCACCCGCAGATCTGATGGAAGCATCCGCGGCCACGTCCCGGCGTAGATGATCATGCTGCCCCCCACGGCGTTGTACATGAGGGGCTCGATGTCCGAGTCGTCGTGAACCACCGGGTAGTCCTCCGGCCGATTCCGCACGTTGGGGCTCATGGCCCAGTCCTTGCGGATGGCCAGTTCCCAGTCGGGCCGGGTTCCGGGGAACGAAGACCTATCGGGCCAATCGCCCTGCTCGAGGCAGACCACGTCGAAGCCGTGCTCGGCAAGGTGGCGCGCCGCCACCCCGCCGGAAGCACCGGCACCGATGATGAGGACGTCGGCCCGATAGGTCATGTTGGCTTTCGCAGATCCAGAGAGGAAGAACCCCTACCGGAGATCGGCGTTGGTCGTGCCTTCAATGGTGTCGGCATCTACCACGATGGTGGGCGCCTGAATGAAGTAGCCCTGGCCGGTGCTTCCGGTGGTCAGGTACTGGTGGGCGACCTCGGCGGTCTGCCAACCCCACTGATAGCCCCGTAGCGCGATGGTCATGTCCACACCGCTACCGGCCCGGATCTGATCGAATACCGCCGGCTCGCCATCGGTGCCGCTGATGAGGATGTCGGCGTGGTCGATGCCCGCCTCTTCCACTGCGGTAGCTGCACCAAGGGCCAGAGCATCGCTGTCAGCCCAGATTCCGTCCAAGTCGGGATTGGCGGTCAACGCGTCCTGGGCCAAGCGGAGGCCCTCTTCTGCGGTGAAGCTGTTAGCGCTTTGGTTGAACACCACTTCGATGCCGGGGTTGGCCCCCATGGTGTGCTCGAAGCCCTCGCGACGCTTCTCCACGTACTCGCTGGCGCCCGGGCCGCCGATCCGGGCGATATTGCCCGATCCGCCCATCTGCTCGACCATCCACTCGCTCTGCTTGATGCCCTCATCGCCCCAATCAGTACCGATGAAGCCGATCTCCGGGGCGGCCTGCTGCACGCTGTCACCGGTGGACAGCATGGGGATGCCCGCTGCCGCCGCGGCTTCGTAGGCGGGAATCAGCGCTTGGCGGTCGCCCGGTGAGGCGATGATGAGGTCTACCCCCTGGGTAACGAAGTCCTCGATCTGTGCCACTTGGTCTTCAATCACGTAGGCCGCGTCGGCCGCGACGAAGTTCCAGCAGTTCTGGGCGCCGAAATCGGCCAGACCGGCTTCGAGGTCGCGGAAGTACAAGATGAAGGTAGCCAAGTTGGCGTACCGAACCTCGTAGGTCTCCTCACACCCCCCCCCCTCGCCGGACGCGGCGTCGTCATCATCGTCATTGCCGCATGCCGACACCACCAGCCCAAAGGCCAGTAACAGTGCCAGCAGCTTGAACAACAGGTTCTTGGTTTTCATTTTGCTCCCCTCCGGGTATTCATGTTTGCTCCGACGTCGACCCGGCCGATCGCTCGGCCTGCTCGGCGCCCTGGAGTTCTTGTTCGCCCGACCGGGCCGATTCCTCGGCCAGTTCGATGGCGCGGCGTTCTTCATCGAGCTCGTGCTCGACTTCCTCTTCGATAGCGGTGTCCTCACTTCGGTTGGCCCACCGTTCCAGGTATCGGCGCAAGAACTGCGAGGTCATAGCCAATACGAACACGACGCCTATCCAGACGTCCTGCATGTTGGAGGACACGTTGAGCAGGTTCAGACTGTTGCGTATAACCCCGATGAGCAGCACTCCGGCCAGGGTGCGGGGAATCGACCCCCGTCCTCCGAACAGGTTGGTGCCGCCCAGCACGACGGCGGCCACCGCGTACAGCTCGGTGAGCACCGCGGCATTGGGCTGGCCTACGTTGACCCGCCCCAGCAGGGTGAATCCGCCGATGGCGACGGCGAAGCCGCCCAGAACAAAGGTGAGCACCCGAACCCGGGTGACGTTGATGCCGGCTCGGCGGGCTGCCTCGGCATTGCCTCCCACCGCGTAGATGCGCAGGCCGAACCGGGAATAGCGCAGGATCACGTGGTAGAGCACGCCGAGGCCCAGAGCCACCCATATCGGCATCCGCAAGCCGATGAAGTCCTCGCCCCACCACGCCTTCCAACCGCCGGGGAGATTGCCCACGGTGTTGCCCGCGGTGATCTCCCGAGCCAGACCCCTGGCCATGATCAGAAGTCCCAAGGTGGTGATGAACGAGGGGACTTTGAGCACCGCGGTGATAAGCCCGTTGAACAAGCCCGCGGCGATGCCCACGCCTGCTCCGGCCAGCAGACCGAGCACGATGCTGTTGTTGCGCACCATGGTCTCAGCCGCCACCACCCCGATCAGGGCCAAGACCGACCCCTGGGACAGGTCCAGTTCGGCCGCGATGATCACCAGGGTCATCCCGAACGCCGCACAGGCCAGGAAAGAGGTTTGCAGCAGGATGTTCTGGAGATTTCCGGTGGTCAAGAAGACATCGGATTTCACGGACATGACCGCGCCTAGGACGACGACCACAAAGATCGCAAACCCGGCCTCAACCACTCGGGGAATGGCGACCCGGATCTTGTCCCAGCCCATGGCGGCCGTTGCCTCGGTCACGGGTCCACCCGCTGCTTCAACTGGCTGCGATGGCCTTCGATGCCCTCGACCACCAGATTGACCAAGGCATCAAGGTAGAGCTCTCCGGCTTCGGTGGTGGCTCCGCGGGGATCGCCGATAATGCCAACCGGGGAAAGGGCGGCCATGCCCTCAGAGCGGAGTTTGGCGCTGGCTAAGGCTGCTGGTCCTACGTGCCCGACGACTGCTGATGCCATGTCCACCCGGTCGGGGGCGATGGCCAGCATGATGCTGGTCTCGAAGTGCCCGCCGTGGGTTCCCACCAGTTCTCGGTCCAAATCGAGTCTGGCCTCGGCCACCCGGTGAACGGCGTCCCGCTGGGCGGGCCAGTCGTCAAACGACATCACCCGACTGCGGTCAGCCGGATCTAGTTCGGCCATGGCCGCGGCCATGGCCCCAACGTTGCCGGCATGGCCGGTCACCAGGTAGGCGCCTCGGAAACCGTGCCCCAACAGAGTCTGGACGACCTCCACCAGGACGCTCTGGAGAATCTTCTCGCTCAGACTCGCCGTACCCGGGAACGCCAGGTGATGGCTGGAAGCCCCTATGGGAATGCTGGGCGACACCACGCACTCCCCCGCTCTTTGGGCCACTCGGTCGGCCACCGCCTCGGCGATGACAGAGTCGGTGTCCAGGGGAAGATGAGGACCGTGCTGCTCTAGGGCACCCAAGGGAATCAGCACATCCAGGTGACCCTGGTTGAGCCGCTCTCCCAGAGCCGTCCAGCTCATCTCTCCTAGTCGCACAGGTGCCTCAGAGGGCAGCGAGGGCGGCGTCTAGATAGGAGGGCTTCTGCGGGCGACCCACCCCGATAACCACCTGCACCAAGGCCTCTCCATCGGTGTGGTTGCGAAGGCCGTGCATGATCCCCGCGGGGCTGTAGATCATCTCCCGCTCGTTCAAGACGGTTTCGAGGATCCGGCCTTCGTCGTCCTCCCACCAAACCGTCAACTCGCCTTTGACCACGAAGAACACTTCTTCCACTTCATGGGCGTGCGAAGGAGCCTCAGCTCCGGGGGGCATCATCATCACCGACAGCGTGAAGTTGTCGGCCGTAACGGTTCCGGGCTCGAAGTGCTTACCGGTGATGCTCGCCCCCACCATTCGCACGTGGGCCCGTCGGTATTTCTCCTTCAGGTCCCCCTGAGCGGCAAAAGGCTCCCAGTCCAACTCCTTGCTGCCATAGCGCTGGACGTGTTCGAAGAACTCGGCATCGGTGAACTGACTCGCCACGACGTCTCTCCCTTTGGGTATTTCAGTGCTCGGTATCTTAGGGCCAAAGCATCCTCCGCGCTTGAGGTCTCTTGGCAACCGGCTCTCCGGGTGCTAGATGAGCTGGCGCTGTCGGGCCAGGGCGACGGTATGGCCGGGTCTCGAGGGGGCGATCAGAACAGCGCTGGCCTGGGCTTCTTCCGCTTGGCCTTTTCGCCGGGTTGGATGAACCAAGGTGATCGGCTGGTTCATGGCGAGCTCGATGATCAAACCAGCGGCCCCTTGGGTCAGATCCAGCGCATCGGTTCCACGCGGTGCCGGACCGATACCGGCCAATGCTCGGCGGCGAAGCAGCACGGGGTCTTGGACTGCCTGGTGATCGTGCAGTACTACACCGGCGGGAACGAACACCAGCCACCGCCGAGTGAGCGAGTAGAGAGAGCGGGCCCCCAAAACCGCTAGAGCCGCTCCTACCACGGTGACTACCACCCCGGCCGCCCACAGCTCGGCGGCCAGCAATAGTGGCCCGCTGACCACGCCTCCAACCGTTATCGCCGCCGCCGCGGGCACAGGCCCGGCCAATAGCACCGCATTCGGCCGCAGCAAGAGCCTGATCTCGTCGCCGTAGGAGATGCCGTTCACAAATACCTGGCCCACCGGTGCGCTCAGCGAGATGGTGGCCACCGCTCCAGTGACCGCCCCCACTAGCAATACCTCATGCCATACGGCATCGCCCTTCCCCGCCCACACCAGAGCCACCACGGCGGCCGGCACCGCCAGCCGTACAAGAACCAGCGTCGTCGGATGAGCCAGCATGGAGCCCACCAGCATCCCAGCCCACAGCACCCACAGCCCCACTGACGCCGTCGATCGCCACGCCGCCGCGGTCTCGTGGAGCCCATCGGCCAACACAGGTCCCGCGGTAAACGGCAGCGCCGCCCACCACACTCGCACGACCCACACCCAGGCCCGATCCCCCCAGAGACCTCTCACCCACCCCACTACAGCATCTCCCCTATCCCAACCCAAACCCACCTTGGCTCGGTCTTCGCACGCGAAACGCGAAGATTAGGCACAGTCAAGAACAAGGTTGAATGGGACGCCGCCAGAGAGGCGGTAGGTGTTGAATCCCCTGCGGTCCAGAGTCAGGATTTCGGATGTAGCAAGTTCCTCCGCCAGCAGGACAAGGGTGGCATCGGCGAAGTCCATAGGAGTATCGGCATATCGCTGCATCAGCGCGACTGCATCGCGGATGTCTGAAGGCTCGCAAAAGCCGAATATGCGCATTCCGCTCTGAGAGATGAACTCGCTGAGAGCAGGTGCACCGTTGCGAGCCCGGCGGATGAAGTGCATGGCTTCGGTGACCACTGCGGCTGTGGTCGCCAGAACGCCTGCGTAGCTGTCTAATGCCTCGCCCACCCGGTCATGCTCGACCTCGCCAGAATCGAGGTAGGAAACCAGTGGCCCAGTGTCAATCAGCCAAATGTTCACGAGCGCCAGTTATGGGCGCGAATTTCGGATTGCCAGCGATCTTCGGTTGCATCGGCAAGCTCGGTCTGGATCGAGCCACGGAGGCGGCCGATCCGCTCGCCCAAGGGGCTTGGATCCACAGCCTCCCGCAGCGCCTCGCGCACGATTTCTGAGACCGAAGTGCCCAAAAGTTCAGCTCGACGGACAGCCGCGTCCCACAATTCGGTCTCGACTCGCACGGCCATCAACTTCGTACCCATGCACATATAGCGTACAACACTCGTATAACAACCGTGCCGAGAATTGGGAAGTGTCCCCAACGCCCGCAACGATCCCCCCGCCGGCGTTCCCCGCAAGGACGCCAAGTCAAACTGCAACGACCTATGTCAGCCTTTGCGGGCAAAGTCGCTCCCACACGACGGGAAGACCGCCCATGTGTCAAGATAACTTGAGAACATGGATCCCGTAATCCTGGAAAGCGCCCGAAAGCACGGGATCTCTGACCAACGTATGCTGCACGCCTACCACAACCCGATCCGAGTCTTTAGAGACGATGACCTGGTCGTCCTCATTGGGGGCGACCAAGCCGCTCGGTTGATTGAAATCGGAGTAACAGTGGGTGACGGCATCGAGTTCATTGTCCACGCTATGCCAGCGAGACCAAGATTCCTGGAGTGAATACCATGCCCAGATCCATTCAAGACATCATTGAGCACGCAGATCAACTCGCTCAACGGTTCGAAGACTACGAACCATCGGAAGGCGATGAGGTGCCTTTGGAGGAGTACTTGCTGAAGAGGGCGGTGATGGCCCGGGCTCGCTGCGAAGGCCAGATCGTGGAAGCCGTTGCTGCGGCCCGATTAGGGGGCATCACCTGGAACCAGATCGGGGAATTGTTGGGCACCTCACCGCAGGCTGCCCAGCAGCGATACGGTGCGATCATCGAGCAGGCCCAAGCGTGAAGCCAAACTGTCACTGGTGTCGGTAGACTGGTGGCATGGATTTAGGTGGTCTCACCAGGGGAGATGCCGTAACAACCAGTGGTAGGCCTACGGGTCGCGGAAGTCGCTGTGTGGAGGTACAGCTGCCTGAATCCTCCGACTTGGAATCGGGTGATCTGGTCAAGTTGATCCTCCAGGCCGATAGCGCTCGACGTCAGATTGACGGATATCTGGCTTCATTGTTGGGCCGTTTCGGCGAGCTGGAAGGCCAAGACGCCGTTGCGGAACTGTGCCGCCAATTCGGCCTCGGTCTCCACCGAGCCCGCAAGCAAGCCAAGACCGCAAACGCACTCAATGCACTGCCCACCACGCTAGACGCAGCCAAGCAAGGTTGGATCTCCATCGAACACGCCCAAGCCATGGGCGAGTCTCACCAACGGGCCCCGCTCTCAACCGAACAGGAATTGGCACTGATCACCGCGGCAATAACCGAGGATCTCGACGAATTCAGGAGGACCGTGGCTAGCAGCGAGGACCAGCGTCGGGCCGACGACGGCTTGACCCGCCACGAGCGCCAGCGCGAGCGCCGGAACGGCAAGGTGTTCGACGGCGACGACGAGATGGTCGTCTTGCACGCCGAATTCGACCGTATCGCCGGCGAGAGAGTCAAGACTGCTCTGAACGACCTGAGCGATCGCATGTTCCGCGACGACGCCAAGACCGGAAGCGACCGCACCCACCAGCAGCGTAATGCCGACGCCTTGGTCGCCTTGATTACCCAACAGCCAACCCGCTCTAAGTCCCCCACAAGCAGCAGTTTCGATGACGACGGCTCAAACTGTGAGATTGCGCCACAGGCCACCACGCTGATCGTCACCGTCGACTACGACACCTTGAACGGCCAGCTCAAGAACGCGGGGCTCATCGACGGCGCCCCTATCGACATCGACGAGCTCCGACACATCGTCTGCGATGCCGGAATCGTGCCTGCCATCTTCGCCGCCGACGGCCAGCCCCTCTACATGGGAAGAAAACAACGAGCCGCAACCGCCGCCCAGAAACTCGCTCTGTGCGTCCGAGACAAGCGCTGCATCGGCTGCGGCATGCGAGCCAGCGCCTGCGACGCCCACCACATCATCTGGTGGGACGACAACGGGACCACTGACATGGCAAACCTCGTACTGCTCTGCCCCAAGTGCCACAAGAAAGTTCACAAACACGGTTATACCGTGGCCAAAGACCCCACTGGGCAGCACCAACTCCGCCCACCGCCAAAGCCCCGAGCCCGAAATCCGGGCGACAGGGCTGACACCAGGAATGGATTCCATCAGAAGTCTCTACACAAAACCGATGGGCGCCCCCACCGGCGGTCGGCAGTACTATCGAGCCAGTGACCAGGGGAGCGGAAGATCGCATCGCTGAGCTGGTCGAGCTCATCGGGTATCACGACCAGCGATATCACGGCGAAGACGACCCGGAGATTTCCGATGCTGACTACGACCTGCTCAAGCGGGATCTGCTGGAGCTAGAGGCTGCCCACCCTGAGCTCGTCCGTCCCGACTCCCCAACACAGACAGTCGGAGCTGACCCGTCCACGCTGTTCGAGCCGGTAGAACACCGGCTGCCCATGATGTCGCTGGACAATGCTTTTGACCGGGACGAGCTGGTTGCGTGGGCCGACCGGGCTAGGCGGCGTCTAGCAACTGTTCGAGCTCGCAAGGCCGCTGAGGCAGCTAGCGGACAGGGAGTGCTGCTCTTAGACGGTGAGCAGGAAATCGAAGGAGGCACGGAAGAAGGCGCAGGCCCATTGGAGATCGAGGAACCCTCAGCGGAGCTAGGCGATCTGGTTTGCGAACTCAAGTTCGACGGTCTGGCTGTGTCGCTGCGCTATGAGAGCGGCAGGCTGGTTCAGGCCGCTACTCGAGGCAACGGCCGGATGGGCGAGGACATCACTGCCAACATCCTGACTATCGAGTCCGTACCCCATCGACTTCCGGGGGACGCGCCCGAGGTGCTGGAAGTGCGGGGCGAGGTCTACATGCCTCTGGCTGCCTTCGAAGCTCTCAACGCCGAGCAGGAGAAAGAGAACAAGCCCCGATATGCCAACCCCCGCAACACCGCGGCGGGCTCTTTGCGGCAGAAGAACCCGACAATCACTGCCACCAGGGGTTTGTCGATGTGGTGCTACTCCGTGGGCGAAATTCAGGGAGGCCCGGCTCTGGATACCCATGGTGCCACTTTGGACTATCTCAACAGCTTCGGCTTGCCGGTGAATCCCGAGACCACCGCGGTGGACTCTGTCGACGCAGCTTGGAAATTCGTGGAACGATGCGAGGCGAAGCGCCACGACCTGCCCTATGAGATCGACGGCGCGGTAATCAAGATCGACCGCCTGGACCTGCAACAAGAACTCGGCGCAACCAGCCGAGCCCCCCGGTGGGCCATTGCCTACAAGCTGCCCCCCGAAGAGCGGGCGACCAGACTTTTGGATATCCAAGTGTCCATCGGCAGCAAGGGCAAGGCCACCCCGTTCGCAGTGCTCGAGCCTGTGTTCGTCGGCGGCTCCACCGTGGAGATGGCCACGCTGCACAATGAGGACCAGGTGCGAGAGAAGGACGTCCGCCCCGGCGATACCGTCGTGGTTCGCAAAGCCGGCGATGTGATCCCCGAGGTGCTGGGGCCAGTCTTGTCCGATCGCCCCGCTGATCGGCCCGAATGGGACTTCCCCTCGGTCTGCCCCTGCCCCGAGAAGAAGCCTCTAACACGTGAAGAGGGCGATGCCGCCCACTACTGCCGTTTCCCCCGTTGCCCCGAACAGATCCGTGGTTGGATCGAGCATTTTGCGGCAAGGAACGCCATGGACATCGAGCACTTGGGCGAGCAGCGTGTCCGCTTGTTCATCAAGCTCAAACTAGTCACTGACGTCAGTGACATCTACAAGCTGCATCCTGCCGGGTTTGATCTACTTCGGGAACTCAAGAACGCTCGATGGTCTGCTCGCCTCGCCGATTGCGAAGAGATCAACCTCGATACTGGCCTGGTAGCAGCTCTTTCCCAGCTCGACTCCGAACGCCGCTCTGATCTTGCCGCATCAATCGAGAATCTGAAGCAACGCACACTGGCCGAACTGCTGGTTGGACTCAAGATCGATGGTCTTGGACCTACAACCGCGAAGTCTGTGGCTCAAGCCTTCTCCCACATCGACGAAATCATCAAGGTTTCGGCCGAGGACTTGGCACGGATCAATGGAGTCAGGGTGGCGGTTGCAAATGCAATCAGGACTTTTCTTGACTCGAAGGAGAATCAATCGTCCATCGACAAGCTGCGCGCAGTGGGAGTAAAGATGGGTGATCTGCCCTCGTCGACAGAAGGCGAGAATCCTGCGGAGCGCAAAGAAGATCCCCCTTTGGCGAAGACTCCACTTTCGCCGCCTGGCAGAAAACTGTCTCTAGAGCAAGAGGAAGCTCTGCAACGAATCATCGGGTTCGTCGCACCCACCCCCAAGCGGCCAACCGAAACCGGCCAAGACCTTAAGGAGAAACGGGACCAAGGAGGAAAAAAAGCCACCGGTGAGCAGGCCAGCAACGCGACTCGAACACACAGAGGAATTGGCGAGCAAAAGGCCAGGCTGCTCTTCCATCTAGGTTTGATCGCCGATTTCGGCGACTTGTTCAACTTGGACTTAGAGCTTATCGACGAGTGCAGGCAACTCACCTGGAACACCAAGATAGGCGACGGACGCGAGTACGCCCTCACGACCGACGAGGTAGCTCAACTAGCCGGCTTCGCGGATCTGTCAATCTCCAATCTGAGGCAAGCCATCGAGGATTCCAAAGATCAACCCTTGGCCCGACTGCTAGTCGGCCTCAACATCAGGCACCTGGGCGACACTGCCTGCGAAGTGTTGGCTGATGCCTACGAAATCCAAGAACAAGACGGAGAGGTGCCAGCTCTGGACCTCATCATGAAGGCTTTGGTTGAGGATTTGGCCCACGTGGATGGCATTGGGCCAATCATCGCCGAGAGCGTCCACGAGTTCTTCCGGTCGAAAGCCAATCAGCAGATCATCGAGAAACTCAAAGACGCAAAACTTACCTCCACCATATTCATCTCCTCCGACGGAACCGGGCAGGCTGAGGCCGAATCTCTGACCCAGACCTTGGACGGAATGACCATCGTCGTCACCGGCGGCCTAGGGGGCTACACCCGTGACGGAGTGGGCGCAGCCATCAAGGCCCGGGGCGGCAAGTCGCCGGGCAGCGTATCGTCCAAGACCACAGCCGTAGTCGTGGGGGAAAACCCCGGAGCGTCCAAGTTGGAGAAGGCCGAGAAGTTGGGCGTCCCGGTCCTCGATGAGGCACAGTTCCAGCGGCTCATCGAGACCGGAAAGTTGCCATGATCGAAGCAGTGTTCTGGGATTTCGGCGGGGTGTTCACCGGTTCGCCGTTCCATCTCAACGACTATGCCCGCTCGCTGGGCACTACCAACGAGCGGCTGCTGGAGCATGTCTTTGGGCGATATGAGGCCAATGGCGACCACCCCTGGCACCGGCTGGAGCGGGGTGAGGGGACCCTGGCTGAGGCGCTGGAGGCGGCGGACGAATCCTGCCGGGCTGACGGCATCGAGGGATTCACCTCCGAGGGGTTCTTCAAGGCCATGTCGGGCACCAGCAGCGATGAGCGGCGCGACAAGGCAGTGGCCAAGGTGCGGGAGTTGAACGACGTGGGCATCAGACAGGCCATCATCACCAACAACGCCAAAGAGTTCGGCGATATGTGGCGCCAGCTCATCCCGGTGGACGAACTCTTCGAAGCGGTGATCGATTCCAGCGCAGTGGGCATGCGCAAGCCCGACCCGAGGATCTACCAACTGGCCCTTGAGCGCATGGACGTTTCCCGTCCCGAATCGAGCGCCTTCTTGGACGATTTTGAGCCCAATGTGACCGCGGCCCGGGACCTCGGGATGCACGGTGTGCTGGTAGGAGACGACATAGTCCCCGCGTTGGCCGAACTCGACCAGATATTGGCTGCATTTACGGCTTGACCCACTAACAATCTGCCATAAGACTGTGAACTTGGAGGGACATCAGAAGGGGAGCCGCGGGCGCGCACATGAATCTGCTTAGTCGAACCGCCACCGCGCCTATTAGCTGGGGCGTGTGCGAGATGCCCGGCTGGGGATACCAGCTTCCCGCCGAGGCTGTGCTCGCGGAGATGAGCGAGGCGGGATTCACCCATACCGAGCTAGGGTCGCTCGGCTATCTGCCCACTAGCCCCAGCGAGCTGGGCGCATTACTCGATCGCCACAGCCTGTCGCTGCTCGGGGGTTTCGTGCCCCTGGTACTGCACGATCCTTCCAGAGCCGAGGACACGCTCGCTTCAGCCAACGAAGCCGCGTCCTTGATCTCCGGTGGAGGCGGCCAGTTCTTCGTCTCCTGTGCAGTCAGCAATCTCGATGACTGGCGCCAAACCCCACTGGCTGATCACGAATGGCCGATCGTGGCCGACACGCTCGCCGAAGTAGACCGGATTGCCTCCGGCCACGGCCTCACCCAGGCGCTCCACCCCCACTTTGGCTGCCTGGTGGAGACCGCCTCGGAAACCGAGCGCATCTTGGACGCCAGCCACACCGCGCTGGTGCTCGACACCGCCCACATGCTTCTCGGGGGCGCCGACGTCGTGGACACGGCCAAGCGCTACTTGGATCGCATCGCACTCGTACACATCAAAGACGTTGATCTGGGCATCGCAGCCCAGGTCACGGCGGGAGAGCTGTCGCTCATGCAGGGCGTACAGCGGGGTTTGTTCCCGCCATTAGGTCGGGGAGGGTTGCCGATCGCCGAGATCGTCGACCTCCTTGAAGAGTCAGGACGCGACCTCTGGTACGTCCTGGAGCAGGATGCAGCGATAGCAGAGGGTGATCCCTCTGCCATAGCTCGGCTGAGGTTCGACGCCTGCCAGAGCATCGATTTCCTGCGAAGTCTGGAACCCGTGTCTGCGGGTGCCGGAACCTCACAAACCAAACAACACCTACCTTGAGAGGGGTAACCCAACAATGAGAAAGCTATGGAAGCTATTTGCATTGCTCCTGGCGTTCACGCTCGTAGCCGCGGCATGCGGCAACGACGACGACACCAGCGAGCCCGCTCCCAGCGAGCCCACGGAAGCAACGGCACCCGCCGCTGAAGCACCAGAGCCGACCGAGGCGGTCGAGGTAGACCCAGCCCAGGGCTGCGACCACACCTTCCACGTCATCACCCACGGTGACTCCGGTACCTTCTGGTCGGTGGTCGAGGTGGCCGTACGCGACGCCGCCGCAGCCATCGGCTGTGACGTGGTCTACTTCGGCTCCAACAACGACGCCTTGAGGCAAGCCCAAGAGATTGAGGCGGCCATCGCCGCCGGCTCCAGCGGCATCGCCATCTCGCTGGCCGACCCGGCCGGCGTTCAGTCGGCTGCTGAAGCTGTGGTTGCCGCGGGCATCCCGCTGTACACGCTTAACTCAGGTGTGAACAACTACAAGGACCTGGGCGCTACCACCCATATCGGCCAGACCGAGACGGTGGCCGGAAACGGTGCCGGCGAGCGGTTCAACGCCCTAGGCGCCACTCACGTGCTCTGCGCCCGCCAGGAGCAGACCAACGTGGCGCTGGAAGAGCGCTGCAATGGCCTGACCGAGACCTTCAGCGGCCAGGTGACCTCGGAGTTCGTCGGTCTCGACGCCAACCCCGATGAGCAGCAGAACACCATCGCCGCCATCCTTCAAGGCGACGAGAGCATCGACGGCGTGCTCGGCGTGGGCCCGAACCTGCCCCTGCGGGCGCTCACTGCCGGCGAGCAAGCCGGTAGGGACCTCATCATCGGCGGCTTCGACCTGTCCAGCGACCTCATCGACCAGATCGAGGAGGGCAACGTGGCCTTCACCGTCGACCAGCAGCAGTACCTCCAGGGCTATCTGCCGGTCATCTTGATGTACCTGCAAGCCACCAACCTGAACACCGCGGGCGGCGGCCTGCCCATCCTCACCGGTCCGGGCTTCGTCGACACCGCCAACGCGGCCGAAGTCAAGGCACTGGTGTCCCAGGGGACCCGCTAAACCCAATTACTGAACTGCGACGCTGAGTACGTCGCAGGCAAGAGAGGAGCGCTGCCCGGGTATCCGGGCAGCGCTCCTCTCGTTTCGTCTAGAGTCAACTGAATTCATTAGTCGGGTACATCGCCCAGGTTGAGAGGGGGGACTCTCGTGGCCGAAGTGACCACCACGAATGACTCTGCGGACAGCTCGTCGCCAGCACAAGACGAGCGATTAGCCCATAGGGGTCCGGTCCAGCAGCTGCTGACCAGGCCCGAGATCGGTGCCCTCATCGGCGCAGTCGGGGTCTGGCTGCTGTTCTGGCTGGTTTCGGCGCCGTTCGGAACCGCAGGCGGAACGGCCAACTACTTGGATGTGGCCGCCACCCTTGGCCTGATGGCCGTGCCGGTGGCCCTGTTGATGATCGGGGGTGAATTCGACCTCTCCTCGGGCTCCATGACCGGCGCCACCGCGGTGATCGTGGTCCTTTTGAGCAGCGACACCGCTGAGTTGGGCGGTGCCGGGCTAAGCCTTCACCTCGCGGTCCCGCTCTCGCTGGCTTTCGCACTAGCCATCGGCTGGTTCAACGGGACGCTGGTGGACAAAACGTCGCTGCCCAGCTTCATCGTCACCCTGGGCACGTTCTTCATTCTCATCGGGGCCAAGCTTGGATTCACCAAGCTGTTCACCAACAAGGTGATCGCGGAAGGTCTCGACCGGTCGGGCGGCTACGAATTCTGGGACAACATCTTCGGCGCCTCCTGGATCCGAAACGGCCACGTCTGGGACAACCGAGACTGGGCGTGGGCCGGCCTGCTCATTATCGGTGCGGTCGTCCTGATCTTGGGCACCATGGAGTTGGCCTACGCCCGGCGGGAAAACCCGAACAAGGGCGGCTACCTGGTTTCGGCTATAGGAACGGCAGTCGGGGCAATCGGCTTTATCTTGCTGCTCGACCAAGACGGAGTGGGCTCCAATTGGGTGTTCGGCATCATTACCGGAGCGGGAGTGCTGGTGGCGGTGGCCGGTTGGTGTCTGGCCCGCTACCAACCAGCCGAGCGAGAACCTGCTCCAACAGAGCATGACCCTCGGGCGGTCAAGTTCCTGATCGCCGGCGTCGTTGCCATCGTTGGAGCCATATTGATCGCCGCAGTCATGGACTCCAACGATTCCGACCGCCTCGACTTTTTGACCGGCACGCCAGGACGCGCCGTGCTGGCCATCGGAATCGGGGCTACCGGTGTACTGGCCGTTCTGGCCGCTTTGGGCCGGGTCAGCGTGGGGTACCCCGCTATCGGTGCGCTCATCGCCCTCGTCCCGGCCGTCAGCTACATGATCACGGTTCAGGGCGCTCGAGCCATCCTCTTCGGCGTCTTGGCTATCGCCGGGGTTGTGCTGCTCAGCATTGCCGCTCGGCGCCGAGGGCTGGCGGAGCTGTTCACCCTGCTCACCTCGGTGGGAATCGTCATACTGGCATTCTTCGTCCGGTCCGAGGCCGACTCACGCAAGCTTCGGGTGGAGTTGTTCACCGCGCTGCTGTTGATCGCACTCCTCCTGGCCGCTTCCGCCGTCGCCCGGCTAATCGCCGCCCGGCGCAGCTCTGCCCCACCGCCACCGGCGCACGGCCCGCTAGCCCGGCAAATCGGGACAGTGCTCGGGTTGGCCGCAGGACTGGTCTCATTGATCCTCGAATTGGCCGACAGCGACGGAATCCTTTACAGCATCATCATGGCGGTGGCCAAAGGCGGCATTGTCGCCTTCGCGGTCTTTGCCTTGGCCACCCTCTACCGCACGCTGTTCACTCACGACGAGAGCGTGGGTCGATCTCTGGTCTTCGTCGGGCTCGGATCGGTAATGCTGGGCATCGCGGCCAAACTGATGTTCATCACCACTGAGGAGGCGGCCGCCACTCAGGCCACGACTCGGTTCGGCGTGGGAGTGATGCTGTTCTTGGCCTTCGCGGTGCTCGGTGCGTGGGTTTTGGCCCGCACCCAGTTCGGCAACTGGATCTTCGCGGTGGGCGGCAACAAAGAGGCCTCCCGCTCGGTAGGTGTGCCCGCGGCTCGCACCAAGACCACGCTGTTCATGCTGGTGTCAGCATCAGCGTGGATCACCGGTATGGTGATCGCTTTCCGGCTCAACTCAGTGCAGGCCAACGTGGGCGACGGAAACGAGTTCCGCTACATCATCGTGGCCGTGGTCGGCGGCTGTCTGCTCACCGGCGGCTACGGATCGGCCATCGGTGCGGCAATCGGCGCGGTGATCTGGGGCATGATCACCTCCGGTATCGGCTTCGCCACCTGGAACAGCGACTGGCGCTTCTTAGTGCTGGGAGCTCTGCTGCTGGTGGCAGTGCTGGTGAACAACTACGTGCGCTCGCAGGCGGAGAAGGTCCGATGACCAGTTCTTCGCAATCCGTTCGGACAACCAAAACCCTCAAGGAGGTCTGCTGATGGCTGAATTCCTCGAACTCAACAACATCTCGAAGTTCTACGGGAACATCATCGCCCTCACCGGGGTCACCACCACGGTGAACCCGGGCGAGGTCACCTGTGTTCTCGGTGACAACGGCGCGGGCAAGTCCACCTTCATCAAGATCCTGGCCGGCGTCCACCAGCACGACGAGGGCACGCTGCTTATGGAAGGCCAGGAGGTGAAGTTCAACTCGCCCCGCGAGGCCCTTGGTCGAGGCATCGCCACCGTGTACCAGGATCTGGCCATCGTCCCGCTCATGTCGGTATGGCGGAACTTCTTCCTCGGCGCGGAGCCCAAGACCGGGATTTGGCCCTTCCGCCAGATAGACATCGAAGGGGCTAAGCGAATTGCCAAAGAGGAGATGGCCAAGATGGGCATCGACATCCGCGACGTCGAGCAGCCCGTGGGCACGCTTTCCGGCGGCGAGCGGCAGTCGGTGGCCATCGCCCGGGCCAGCTACTTCGGGGCCCGGGTGCTGATCCTCGATGAGCCCACCTCGGCACTGGGTGTGAAGCAGTCAGGCGTTGTGCTGCGGCGGATCATCGAGGCCCGTGACCAGGGGTTGGCGGTGGTGTTCATCACCCACAATCCCAACCACGCCTATCCGGTGGGCGACCGCTTTGTGATCCTCAATCGAGGACAATCGTTGGGCAACTGGGCCAAAGAAGAGCTTTCCCAGGCTGAGCTGACTCAGCTCATGGCCGGCGGCGCCGAACTAGACGCCCTCCAACACGAACTGGCCCAGGCCGGCACATAGAGGTTGATTCGGGCCACAACTAGCATATCTGCGTGGCTGAAACCCAGGCGACCGATCTTGAGGTGCTGACCATCGGGCGGGTCAGCGTCGATCTGTACCCCCAACAGAGCGGCGTGCCGCTGAGCAAGGTCCAGACCTTCTACAAGTCGATCGGCGGCTCCCCCACCAATGTGGCCGTGGCTTGTGCCCGGCTGGGCCGGAGGGCCGCGGTGGTGACCCGGGTGGGCGACGACGGCTTCGGCCAGTACATCCGGTCCGAGCTGGCCGAGAAGTTCGGGGTGGACAACCGATACGTGTCCACCGACCCCGAACTGCGCACCGCGCTGGCCTTCTGCGCTCTCGACCCTCCCACCGATCCGCCGCTGCTGTTCTACCGCGAGCCCCGAGGCCCGGAGATGAACTTGCTGCCTTCTGACATCCCCGATCTCGCCGCCACCGTGCCGGTGCTGTGGACCGCCGGATCCCGCTTCGCCCAGGAACCGTCCCGCTCAACCGTGATGGAAGTGCTGAAGCAGCGCAACCGCCGCCCCCACACCGTGCTCGACTTGGACTATCGGCCCAGCTTCTGGGCATCCCCCCAGGAGGCCGGCGCACACATCAGCCAGGCCGTGGATTTGGCCACCGTGGCGGTGGGCAACCGCACCGAGTGTGAGATCGCCATAGGCACCGCCGACCCCCACACCGCCGCCGACAGGCTGCTTGAGCGGGGGGTGTCGCTGGCCATCGTGAAACTAGGGGCCGACGGAGTGCTGGTGGCCACCCCGGAGAACAGAGCCGAGGTGCTCCCCAAGATGGTGGAAGTGGTGTGCGGTCTGGGGGCTGGCGACGCTTTCGGCGGGTCGCTGGCCGACGGGCTGCTGGCCGGCCTCGACCCGGTCGAAATCGTCACCCGGGCCAACGCTGCTGGGGCTATTGTGGCCGGTCGCCTGGCCTGTTCCGACGCCATGCCCACGCCCGGGGAGATTGACGAGATGTTGGCTAGAGAACATACCGATTCATCGGAATCGCCGGCATGAGCGGTGCAGACCAGCGCCTTCGCATCTGGATCGACCGCACTCCCCCGCCTGGAGTGGTGATTCCCCCTGATGTGGTGTTGGTGGATGGCCCAGAACACGCCGACGGCGTGGTGGTGGCCGCGGATCGGCGCTGGGACGACGATGCCTGCCACCGGCTGCCCAACCTCAAGGTGGTGGCCCGCTCGGGCATCGGCTACGACAACGTGGATGTGGCCGCCTGTGCCGCCCAAGGCGTGGCGGCCTGCAACACGCCCGACGCCCCCACGGTTTCCACCGCTGAGCACGCGCTGGCGCTGATGCTGGCGGTGACCAAGCGACTCAAGGGCTCCGAGGCACGCCTGGCTGCTGGCACAGCGGGAGGACCCGGCAGACTCGCCGGCCCCGGCGCACTGGAGCTCGATGGTCGCACTCTGGGCCTGGTGGGATGCGGGCGAATCGGCAGCCTTCTGGGGCGCTATGCCGAGGCATTGGGAATGACCGTGCTGGTCTACGACCCCTACATCGACGCTGCTCCAGTGGGCGTGTTGGTCGGCATCGACCGGCTTTGGTCAGAAGCCGATGTGGTCTCGCTCCATGCCCCGGCCACCCCGGAGACTCGCCACATCATCAACGCGGCCTCGCTGGCGGCCATGCGGCCCGGTGTGATCATCATCAACTGTGCTCGGGGAGCGCTGGTGGACCAGACGGCCCTCTTGACCGCCCTCGACTCCGGCCAAGTGCGCGGCGCCGGACTCGATGTCACCGAACCCGAGCCGTTGCCCCCCGACCATCCGCTGCTGGGGCGCGAGAACGTGGTGGTCACCCCCCATGTGGCCTCCACCACCACGGTGGGGATCGTCAGGCTGGTAGGACAGGCCCTGGATCAGGCCCTCATTTGGCTAAGAGGCGGTACCCCCGAGCACTTGCTCGATACTGCGGCGGCCCATCCAGGCGTAGACCGCCGCTTCAAGGCCGGTCCATGACAGTCCGGCGACGCATCGGACTGGCCGTGGTGGGCTTTGGCTGGATGGGCCAAGCACACGCCCGCTCTTACCTGCGACTGCCCACCTTGTTCGAAGACCGGGTCTACGACCCCCAACTGGTGGTCTGCTCTGACACCGTCGAGGCCCGCGGCCAAGCGGCCACCAGCGCTTTCGGCTTCCTGGAGGCCACCGAAGACTGGCGGCCCGCAGTAGAGCACCCCGATGTCGATGCCGTGATCGTGTGTGCTCCCAATATGCTGCACGAGTCCCTGGTCACTGCGGCTGCCGCGGCGGGAAAGCACGTATTCTGCGAGAAGCCGGTGGGTGGAACCCCCGCCCAAACCGCCCGGATAGAACAGGCTTGCCGCCGGGCCGGGATCGTCACCGGGGTGGGCTACAACTACCGCTTCGCCCCGCTGGTCTTGTACGCCCGAGAGCTCATTGCCGCTGGTGAGCTGGGGCAGATCACCAACTACCGGGGGCGGTTCTTCTCCATGTACGGGGCCGATCCCCTGGGCCTGCTTTCTTGGCGCTTTCTGATCGATCAAGCCGGACACGGCGCCACTACCGACATCTTGAGCCACGCGGTGGATCTAGCCTTGATGCTCAATGGCCCCATCACCCGGGTGGTGGGCACTGGGGAGACCTTCATCACCGAGCGCCCGCTCCCATCGGCGTCGGGAACCCATTACGACCGGGGCAAGCCCGACGATCCCACCGGAGCAGTCACCAACGAGGACTACTTCGGAGCGCTGGCCGTGTTCGCCAACGGCAGTCAGGGCATCTTCGAGGCCAGTCGGGCCATCGTTGGGCCTCAGAGCCAGATGGCCTTCGACATCTACGGCGCCGAGGGCGCACTGAGCTGGAATCACGAGACCTTGAACGAGCTCCAAGTGTTCCGTTCCTCCGACCCCCAGCAGGGCTACACCACTGTGCGGGCCAGCGACCGCCACCCCTTTCACGGCGCCTTCGTGCCCGGCGATGCCAACTCCATCGGCTTCGAGGACATGGTGGCCATCCAAGACCATGAGTTCCTCAACGCGATAGCCGAGGGTCGGCCCCACAGCGCAGGCATGGAGCAGGCGCTGTCCTGCGTGAGCGTGCAATCGGCCATGCTCAAGAGCTGGGAGACCGGCGCCTGGGAAGATGTGGTATCGCTGAGGATCGACTGAGATTCGGCCAATGGAAAGATGGTCGGCTGAGAAAGGAGGGCCAGCCATGGAGACAATCCGTTTGACGGCTTCCGGGGCCGTAGTGCGCTACATGGCCGCCCAGCGCATCGAGGTCGACGGCCACGCCGTCCCCCTGTTCGCCGGAGTGTTCGCCATTTTCGGGCACGGGAACGTCACCTGTTTGGGCCATGAACTGGAGCAGGCCGGAGACGCCCTGCCCACCTGGCGGGGCCAGAACGAACAGGGCATGGCCCTGGCCGCCGTGGCCTACGCCAAGGCCAACCGCCGCCGACGCATAATGGCCGCCACCAGCTCCATCGGCCCCGGCGCCACCAACATGGTGACCGCGGCTGCGGTGGCCATGGCCAACCGGATGCCGCTGCTGCTGCTGGCCGGCGACACCTTCAACAGCCGCGTCCCCGACCCCGTGCTCCAACAGGTCGAGCACTTTGGCAATCCGACACTTACTGTCAACGACGCCTTCCGGCCCGTGGTCCGCTTCTGGGATCGCATTACCTCTCCCGAGCAGCTTGTCCATTCACTGCCCAACGCCCTGGCCACCATGCTCGATCCCGGCGACTGCGGACCGGCCTTCATCAGCCTCCCCCAAGACGTCCAGGGGGATGCCTACGACTTCCCCACCCGTTTCCTCGCGGAAACCGTCCATGAGATCCGACGCCCCCGACCCGACACCGGCGAGCTCCGCCGGGCCGCCGCTGCCCTGATCGCAGCCCAGCGGCCGCTGATCGTGGCCGGCGGCGGGGTCCACTGGTCGCTGGCCGAGGACGGGCTCCGGGCCTTCGCCGAACAGCACAACATCCCGGTGGTGGAGACGGTGGCCGGGCGCACCTCGCTGGTGGCCGACCACCGGCTCAACTGCGGCCCCATAGGCGTAACCGGCTGCACATCGGCCAACGCCATGGCCGCCGAGGCCGACGCGGTGCTGGCGGTGGGCACCCGCCTGGGCGACTTCGTCACTGGATCATGGACGGTGTTCGGCGGGGGCGACGATGTCCAGGTAATCGGTCTGAACGCGGCCCGTTTCGACGCCACCAAACATCGCTCGCTGCCGCTGGTGGCCGATGCCCGCGAGGGCCTCGCCGAGCTCGGCGCTGCGCTGGGCGACTACCGAGGACCTGAGGAATGGTCTGACAGGGCCTCTTCTGAGACCTCGCAGTACCACGCCTACATCGACAAGATCGCCGCCCCCGAAACGGTGGCGTCGGCCGAGCGATCCACCGAGGTCTCTGAGAACAAGACTGCCGATCTGCCCACCTATGCCCAGGTTGTGGGGGTGGTGGACCGAGCCGCCGATGAGTCCACCTATGTGCTGGCTGCCGCCGGCGGGTTCCCCGGCGAGCTGGTGAACGGGTGGCGGGGCCAGGTCGTTCACTCCTTCGACTGCGAGTATGGCTACTCCTGCATGGGCTATGAGATCTCCGGGGGGTGGGGGGCCAAGATGGCCCTCCCCGACCGGGAAGTGGTGGTGCTGGTGGGCGATGGCTCCTACCTCATGATGAACAGCGACCTCTACAGCAGCGTGCTCACTGGCCACAAGCTCATCGTCATAGTGTGCGACAACGGCGGTTATGCGGTGATCAACCGCTTGCAGATGGCCCAGGGCGGCGTTCCGTTCAATAACCTCATCGCCGATTCCCGAGTAGGGGAAGTCACCGCGGTGGACTTCGCCGCTCATGCCGCCTCCATGGGCTGCGAAGCCGAGACGGTGACCACCATCGCCGAGCTCGAGGCGGCTTTCGGCCGGGCCCGGGCCGCTGACCGCACCTATGTGATCGCACTGAACACCCATGCTTACCGCTGGACCGAGGGCGGGTCGTTCTGGGAGGTGGGCGTACCCGAGGTGAGCACCAGCCCCGATGTGCGGGCCGCCCGTGAAGAAATGGACGCCGGCAAAGCCGACCAGCGGGTGGGATGGTGAAGCCGGAGGGTCGATGGCCGTAACCACCCGCGACTATCGAGTCGGCGGCCCTGAGGCCGATCGTGCCGCAGCCACGGGACTGGTAGAGGCCGAGTGGTTCCGCCCGCCCATCGACCCCGAGCGCCTGGGCCAGTTCCAGGTGCGGGGCAACGCCCGGGCGGCTGTCGACACCGTGGCCTGGCTCGGGCTGTTGGCTGGTTTCGGCTACCTAGCCTTCATCTCGCTGGGCACCTGGTGGGCAATCCCGGCCTTCGCCGCCTACGGCGCCCTCTACGGCGGGGCTGGCGACTCCCGCTGGCATGAGTGCGGCCACGGCACCGCCTTCAAGTCGAAGTGGCTCAACGACGTGGTGTACTACCTGGCCTCGTTCATGCTGTTACGCCAGCCCACCCTGTGGCGCTGGTCGCACGTCCGCCACCACACCGACACCATCGTGGTGGGCCGCGACACCGAGATCATCTTCCCCCGACCTTCCACTCCGGCATCAATTGCGCTGCTGTTCGTGCCCGTGCTGAACGTTCCCAAGATGGTGGTGCGCTCGGCCAAGCACGCAATCGGGCGTATCGACGAAGAAGCCCGTTCATTCATCCCCGCCGACGAGCTTCCCAAGCTGAAGTGGGAGTCCCGGGCCTACATCGCCATCCTCGCCGGGGTAACGGCCTGGTCGGTGGCCGCTTGGACCATCGTGCCCTTGCTCTACGTCGGCCTGCCCACCGTGTATGGCGCCTGGTTGATGATTTTCTTCGCCATCACCCAGCACGCCGGGCTGCGGGAAGACGTTCTCGACCACCGCCTCAACACCCGTACCGTGTACATGAACCCCGTCTTCCGATTCCTGTACTCAAATATGAACTACCACGTGGAGCACCACATCTTCCCCACCGTGCCCTACTACGCCCTGCCCGCGCTGCACCAGGAGGTGAAGGGCTATCTCGCCCCTGCCTCACCCAATACCTGGACGGCCTACCGCGGCATTTTTTCAACCCTGCGCCGCCAGCGGCTCGACCCGGCCTACGACGAACCCCGCGACAACGTGCCCCCCGTGCCCGACGCCGCCCGCACCTTCGTCAACACCGGTCACACCGTGTGGGCCGGCGACCGCCACGACGGCATGTTCGACCTCGGCCCGGCCAACGCTCTCGCCCCCGGATCAGCCAGCCGAATTGAAGTGGGCGACGAGGACTATGCCCTGTTCCGCCTGGACGATGGCACTTTGGTATGCACCGAAGGACTCTGCACCCACGGGCAGGCCTATTTGGCCGAGGGGGTGGTCATGGGCTGCGAGGTGGAATGTCCTAAGCACAATGGCCGCTTCGACCTCCGCACTGGAGCCGCAGTGCGGCTTCCGGCCACCGACCCCATAGCCTTGTACCCGGTGGAAATACGAAACGGCCGAGTGGTGTCGAAACTGGAGCCCCTATCCGAAGAGGCCCCCACATGAGCCCGGTGCGCATCGGGGTGTTGGGCTGCGGGCGGATCGGGCGGATGCACGCCGAGCTGATCGCCCGGCAAGTGCCCAATGCCGAAGTGGCTGCGGTCTACGACTTGATCGACGAGGCCTCAGCCTCGGTAGCCGGAGATCTGGGAGTGCGCCAGGCCGCTGAGCCCGACGAAATTCTGGAAGCCGACGACGTCAACGCCGTGGCCATCTGCACCTCCACCCACACCCATATCGATCTACTGGTAGCCGCCGCCGAGGCGGGCAAGGCCGCCTTCGTGGAGAAGCCGCTGGCCCTGAACCTGGCCGATGTCGACCAGGGCATCGCCGCCGCCGAAGCCGCTGGCATTCCGGTGCAAGTGGGTTTCAACCGCCGCTTCGACCCCAGTCACCGCTACGTGCACGACCGGGTGGCCGCCGGCGAGATCGGAGATGTCCATCTGGTGCGCATCTCCAGCCGCGATCCCGAGCCCCCGCCGCTGATGTATCTGGACGAATCGGGCGGCATCTTCTGCGACATGACCATCCACGACTTCGACATGATCCGCTTCATCACCCAAAGCGAGGTCACCGAGGTGTACGCCACCGGGGCGGTACTGGTCGACGAAGCCATAGGCGAGGTCGGTGATCTCGACACCGCGGTGATCGTCTGCCACCACGAAAACGGCGCCATCAGCACCATCGACAACAGCCGAAAGGCGGTGTACGGCTACGACCAGAGGGTAGAGGCGTTCGGCTCGGCCGGGATGGCCGCCTCAGAGAATCCCTTGACCGCTAACGCGGTTACCCGAACCGCCGATGGCGCTCAAGCACCGACCCTGCCCTACTTCTTCTTGGATAGGTACATCCCCTCCTATCTGGCCGAATGGGACGCGTTCATCTCCATGATGCAGGGAGCACCCTCTCCGGTAACCATGGCTGACGGGCGGGCCCCGCTGGTGATCGGCTTGGCCGCGTGGCGCTCCGTGCGGGAGCAGCGTCCGGTGCAGATCGACGAGATCGGCTGAGCGGTGCGGGCCTACGTCACCGGAGGGACCGGCTTCATCGGCTCCAACATCGTCAAAGTGTTCTCCGAGCGCCACGGCGCGACCGTGCACTGCCCGGTTCGCTCGTTCGTGCCCGACGACCCCCAGAGGTACACCATCGAACCGCTGGATTTGTTGGACACCGAGGCGGTGTTGGCCAGCGTGGCCCAGTTCGAACCCGATGTGATCGTCCACTCCATGATCCTCAACGACCTCCACGGGATCTACAACCAGCGGGAACTGGCGTGGCGCAGCTATGTGGACGCAACCCTCACCCTGGCCCAAGCCGCCAACCAAACCGGGGCCAAGCTCATTGTGGTGTCCACCGACTGGGTATTCGACGGCACCCAGGCCGGGGCCGATGAGCGCACCCCGCCCAACCCGGTGAACTACTACGGAGTGTTGAAGGCCCTCAGCGAGCAGGCTGCTCTGCTCCAGGCTGACCGGGCTGCGGTGGCCCGGGTGTCAGCGGTAAACGGCGTCCATTGGGCTCGAGACGAGATGCCCCGGGGCCAAGACCCGGGATACGGCTATTTCGTGACCACCGTGCTCGACGCGGTATCTCAAGGGCAGTCATTCGGGGTGTGGGAAGGCGACGACATCAACATGGCGGCCACGCCCAGCCTGGCCAGCGAGTGCGCTGAAACCATGTGGCTGATCGCAGCCAACGACGATGCCGACGGCATCTTCCACTGCTGCGGCGCCGAACCGGCAGGGCGTATGGAGCTGGCCCAATTGGCCTGCGAGGTCTTCGGCCACGATCCTTCGCTGCTGAGATCGGTTCCGCCTGATTCGGAGATGATGGCGTCGATGGCCGGGGCCCGAATCCCCTACGACACCACGATTAGCACTCCTCGCACGACCGAGGTCCTGGACTACGAGCCGCTGGGCACCCGCGAGCTGCTGGAGCGCTTCAAGCTGGAGATGGAAACCGGCGATCTAGTTTCCACCACTGGAGGTTGACCATGTCCAATGCCCCCGCATCAGGCCCTATTCGCCCTCAGCCGGGACCGGGCCGGGTTCTCGACATCACCCCGGAATCGGCAGGGTGGGACAACGTGGCCTTCTCGGTGGTCGAGCTCACCCCGTCTGATCCGTGGTCGGGGGTCGAGTCCGACCGGGAAACCGCCATCGTCCCCCTATCAGGATCAGGGAGGGTGGAAGCTGGCGACATCAACGCCGCCATCAGCCGCACGTCGGTGTTCGAAGAGCTGGGCCGGATCGTTTACCTGCCGCCGGGCACGCCCTATGAGATCTCCACCGAAGGCGCGCTGGTGGCCGCGGTGGGCTCGGCCCCCGCTGAGGGCCGCTACCCGGCCCGGATCATCGAACCCTCCGAGATGAAGGTGGAAATCCGAGGCGGCGGCCAGGCCTACCGCCAGGTGGTCCACTCGCTGGCCCATCCGCTGCCCGCCGAGAAGCTCATCCTTTACGAGGTGTTCGTGCCCCGGGGTACCTGGTCGGGCTGGCCGCCCCACTGCCACGACGGCCGCGACGGATCGCCCTATCTGGAGGAGGTCTACTACTTCCGGCTGGATCGCCCCGAGGGCTACGCCATGCACCGCAACTGGCGCACTGAAGAGAACTTTGACGAAGCCGTCGTGGTCCGAGACGGTGACGCGGCGCTGGTGCCCAAGGGCTACCACACGTCGGTGGCCTGCCCCGGTTCCAACATGTACTTCCTCAACTACCTGGCCGGCGAGCTGATTGGCGACCAGCGGCGCACACCGCCCTGCTTCGACGCCCAGCACACCTGGATCGAGGCCGACTGGGGAGCGGGGGCGTGGACCCTCCCGGTGGCCGGCGCCATTCCCTCCAATTGAAATGAGCGTCGACGACCTCGCCCACGACGGGCGGTTTGCGGTGCTGGCCATAGATCACCGCGACTCGCTGCGCAGCGTGCTGGCCCCCGACAACCCCAACTCTGTGTCCCATCAGGCCATCGTCGATCTCAAGCGCGACCTGGTAGCTGGATTGGCCGACGGGGCCACCGGCGTGATGCTGGAGCCGGAGTACTCCATCCCCCAGTTGCTGGACGGGACGCTGCCCCCCGGGGTGGGCTTCACCGCGGCATTGGAGGCGCAGGGGTACATGGCCGATCCTGAAGCCGCCCCTGTCGCCCTCCTCGAAGGCTGGTCGGTGCAGGCCGCCGTCGACTGCGGGGCCTCCGCGGCCAAGCTGCTGGTGCTGTACCGGCCCGACCGCCCCCACGCCGTCGCCCAAGAGAAGGCCGCGGCCGACATCTTGGCCGAGTGCCGGCGGGTGGGCATCCCCCTGCTGGTTGAGCCGCTGTACTACGGACTGGCCGATCCCTCCCTCCGACCTCAGATCGTGCTCGACACCGTGGATCGCTTCGCCCTCATGGGTTTCGACATCTTGAAATTGCCGTTCCCCGTTGATGCCGACCACGACCCCGACGAAACCCGTTGGGCCTCAGCCTGCTCAGAGATCTCCAACCGCTGCGACATGCCTTGGACGCTGCTATCGGGCGGCGGCACTTTCGACAGCTACTACGCCCAACTGGAAGTGGCGATGGAATCGGGATGCGCCGGATTCACCGTCGGCCGAGCCCTGTGGGGCGAAGCAGTTCTAGCGCCAGCCGACGACCGCCCCGCGGTCATCGCCGATCTGATCGCCCCCCGATTGGCCGCCCTGAAGGAGCTAGTTGCCTGAACAGCTACCGCCAAACTCGCCGGAGCAGACCTGCAAGTGGATTAGGTCAACCCTTTCGGGCCGATTGGCCTTTCTGTCTCCTGAAACGCCGTAAGCCGAAGCGCTTTTCGATCTCATGCTGCAGATCGGTGATCGCCTTCCTACATGTCGTGTCAGGACCCCAACCATTTAAGTTCATGTCGGTGGCCTTGGTGATTGCGTCGCTATCCCATGCTGAACTGATGGCAGGACCAATAGCTTGATCAAGCGCAGCTCGGGTCTCAGCGTAGGTGCGGGCCAAGTTGGGATGGTCGGTTGCAATCCAGACCTGGTGGCAAGCGAGCCGCTCCTGGATGTCATGCCCATGATTCGCGAGGGCGGCAAGGGTGGCGGGGTTGTCGTCAGCACGGCGGCGGACCCTGTATGGGAACTCCGTCCAGGCAACTAGCGTCTCGACGGCTTGGGCATACCGTTCGCGACGACGGTTAGTAGCTTCATTGGCACGGGTGACTAGCAAGGTGGAAACAGCGCCGAGCACTGAAGAAACAGGTACAGCGATCAAAGCGGTGATCGAGATCGTCTTGACCGTGGCGATGACAGCGAGCGAAACAGACATCAGGCACTCCGAAGAGCAGGGGTGATGATGGGATGCGGGTGGCCGTCTAGGCGGTGACCGTGGGGGGCGTCTTCAACTGGCCACGAGCCCTCACGACGCCAGTATTCCTCGTACCAGAGATGCCGCTGGACAATGCGCAGGTAGGCGTCAATCCCGTCGCGCCATTGCCAACGCAGATGATCGGGATCGTCGGGGCACTCAAGGCATAGAGACCCCAAGAGGTGCTCCCATGGGATCCTGACACCGCTCGGGAGGAACAGAAGTTCTGATATCGAGTGGCGCGAATAGCGATGCAACCAAGCTCTGTTGTCCCCATTGATTGGGACCGCGAATGCACGTCCGCTGGCCAGAACTGTGACGCGGACGTGCTCGGCAGGATAGCCGGGCAGATGCTCTCTCGGGGGCTGGTCTAACCGTACGTCGAAGATACTGAGCATGTCATTGTGCCTGACAACGGTGACCTCAACTCCATGGACAACGCGTGACAAAGTGAGCCAGCGGACGCACCCATGCGGATCACCTCGGACATCGGCAAGGCTGCCACGTCTCATGCAGGTCTCCACGCCCGGGTAGGCGGAGTCGGGCGGGAAATGACAGCGGGACCCACGCTTGCACCGGCGTGTAAACCTTGGAGAAAGTCCTTCCCGCCTTCCTTCGGTTGGGGGAACATCTCGCCGAAGATGCCAGCCCAAATGCGCGCTGCCGCAGCCTCGTCGCCCGTAACCGCAAGTCGCTCTGCTCCAGCCGCAAGGCCAGTAAGACGTTGCATCTCTCTCTGAGCAGTAGCAACATCAGCAGGGGACAGGCGGTCGGAGATGCGATCCACTCCAGTGGGGTCGGTGTACGGGCGACCCAGGAGTTGGGCACCCATCGACAATGTGGCCGCGACTGCTTGTGAATGACCGGTGCTGACTGTGATCGACTGATAGGCAAAAGTTTCAATGTGCAGACCGGGAATCAATTCAGACAGCCCGGCATGGTGTATTGCTTGCTTGGCCATACGAACTTGACGCACAAACCTGCCGTCGCACGCTTGGTTCCGTTCGGCGATGGTGTCAATCAAGACGTAGGTGTTTGACGGCTCCCATGCGTCGTCCTCGGTGTCAGCAATGTCGATCCACCCGGTGCCATCTTCAGGATTGAACGCCGGAACAGCATCAAAGTTAAAGCCGTCACCAGGAAGATAGATACCCAGGGCGTGTTTCTTGACCTCGAAGCGGGCACTACTGAAATGGGGAGCGAGGACACTATGGATGATCTCCATGGCCTTCTTGGAGCCACCGGGACCTTCCAGCGGCGCATGCAGACTGTCTACCAGTTCGACGACTTTATCGATGTCGTGCAGTTCCGGTCCCCTCATGGTGTGCCGAGCAAAACTTCCCTGCAACCTCGTCCGCTTGGCCACACCAGCCTCGACAAGCAGCTCTCCAAGCCGGTTGTGCGCCATCACGGCCCTTCGGCGCACCTCTGGATCCAACTTCAGATTGTTGTCGAGGATGTCGAATTGCTCGTTCAGATTCATTGGCCTAACTCCTTCGTTCGCCATACAGACGAACAAATGCCGCAACCTGAAACGATGTCCGAATTTTCTTGTATCAGTTGCAGTCGACGCATAGAGACCCTCCGTCCGGAAACTGGTTGGGGGGCTTCAGCAAGCAGCAGCCTTCACATGCGCGAGGAGTGGGACCGACGGGGCAGGAACATCGTTGACATTGAGGACAGATTCGGTCGTCACACTGTCTGCATGGTGCTGCCCATACACGAGACGCTTCACCACATTGAACGCACTCAATGTCCTCAGCGTCTGGGACGGTGTCAGCAAGAGCGAATTTGAGCCCCTTGTCCCATGGTGAACATGGGTCGGCGACAATGACTTGATATACCCAACCATCTGCAGCGGCAAAGGCGTCTCCATGCACATCCCCGCTTCTTGTGCCCGAAGCGAACCGAACCCTGGTGACGCCTCTCGCCCGCCTTGTCACGTTGCACCCTGCTCTGGCCAAGAGCGAGTCGTCGCCCTGCGAGGTGCCGCGAGCAATACGCCACGGCGTCGCAGGATGATGAGCCGTGAACGTAGCTGTCCCATCAGGCAATCCGAGAGTGACACATCCGGGAGTTCTCAGATGGCGGGCAGCAGCGACACAACAAGCCATGCGTGACGCTCCGGCAGCTCTATAGAGGGAAGCAACATCTTGCGCAGTGAACAAGCCAGAAGGGAGAGTCTGCTCGATTAGCTCCGCGGGCAGCAGCACAGTGGCGGCGACCTCGTTACAGATCTCTTCATCGCGCCGATCAGCATCGTCGATTGTTAGGTCGTTCAAATGGGCGTCGTGATCAATTAAGTGATGGCCGAGTTCATGGAGGATGGTGAATCGCTGCCGTGCCGGCGCAACGTCGTCGGCAACGAGGATTCGCGGTGATGGTCCAGGGCGATACGTCCCGTCGACTGGGCAACCTTGACCCGGCAGCGACGGCGGACGCGTCGTGACCCCCACATCAAACAACACCTCAACCGCCATTGCTGGATCGTCAGCGAGTTCCACAAGGTCCGCCGGGTCAACCTGCTCGAGAAGACGCCGCGCCTCTGCCGTTGGGTCAATCCTCACGCAGCGCCTCTCTAATCAACGACACCCAATTCCGCGGGCCACGATCCCGGTGTCGGGCGGCAAGAGCCTCCATCTGACCAGCCAAGGCTCGTCGTGCAGAGACTTCGTCGCCGCGGTGCTCGCCTCTAGCGACTATGTGAAGTTTCGGTCGGAACTCGGGCAGGTCGAGACTAACGACTAAGTCGTCGTCGAACTGCAAGCTGACTTCGGGAACACTCCCTAGGAGGTCAGAAAGCACGCCCATCTCGTCTGCTGACGGCTCCCGCTGCCCTCGGACAAGGCGTCGGGCATCGCCGGGAGTGATCCCAAGGGGTTCAGCGATCTGGCTTGTCCTTATTCCAGCAGCCTCGGCAAGCTCAGCAATGGTTCTTTGCTCCTTGCTTGCCACAGGCAGCCACTCGGCCTTAGAAAGGAGTTGCAACCGCTCACTCAAGTCAGTCCGGATAAGCACCCGGTCATCGAGATCGCTGCTAATGGGAGCCCAGTCACCTTGCTGCTGGCCATGAGCCACAGCCAAGAGCCTGTCAAAGCTATTCGAGGTCAGATCAGTGATCCGATACTCGAGCGTGAACATCTTGATGTGGCTAGCCACCCCGCCCCATACAGACATCAACATCCCGTTCACCGACTCGGCGACGAGACCTCTCTCGTCGCCGATCCGATCCGCCGTTGCTGCCGTTACGGGTACAACACGGCCTTCACGTTCTCCAGTGACCACCACTGGACACGCCGTGCCCCCCCATTCAGCACGCCAGAGTTGTCCTGGCGCGGGGTCTGGTCGATCCAGCGCCACTACTGGCCAACTCAATTCGCTGAGGCGCTGCAAAAAGTGGTCAGCAGCCATGCTTGACTTCATCTTGTTCTGCCAAATGCCGCAAGTCGTCGTGCTGTCTGATCAGGTCGAGAAGGAGTTCCACAGCACCTTGACTGCCTTCTGAGGAGACATCGGCAAGGCGGCGCAATTTCTCTGTGAGACGGTCTCTGATTATCTCTGCCCGGTACCTGGAGCAATCCAGGGCTACCGCTAGGTCGCGGATGCTTGCACCGTCTAGGAGATGCCCGAGAGCACTCCGCTCTTCGTCGGCGAGCTGTTCAAGCATCCACCGAGCTGCTAGCTCGTCCTGAACACCGTCGAATGGCTCTTCATCTGTTGGCGCTGCCGGATCTGCCCCATTCTCATCATTGAGATCGAGGTAGCCGAACCTCCCCTCAAACAAAACGTTGAACCGATGAGCAAGTACCTCGGCTAGGTGAACTTTGTTCAAGGGACCCGATAGACCCAATACCTGGGCACAAACTGCACGGATATCTGGGCGGGTAGCCATCGGCGGAGTCTTTGACGCGCTAGGCGACATTCGCACGGTCTGCGTGGCTACCTTCCAAGCTTCAGCTACAAGTACCGAGAGACCATCCTGCCAGTACGGCTGGCGAGCATCGGCGCTCAGACGCCAATAGCCATTTTCGGAGCAAAACCGGCTTGGGTCCTCCCTGAGGGCATCGTCCATCGCTCGAATGACTCGACCCGATGGTGTGCCCCTAGCACGGATGTTGAGCGTGGTGCGTAACGCCTTCCGCAGCCAGCCGATGAACTCAGTGTCACTATGAGCCTCATTGGCTGCGAGCACCAGTTTGTTCGGGGTGACCCTTGCGACTGTCTCGTGAACAAGATCGTCAATGTCCTCGTCCAGCCATCGCCTTCCACCTGCGGGAGAGGGTCGAGTGCGCGTGACAGCCCAAGCTGCATTTCGAGCCGCGTCAACAAAGCTTTGGTCAATACAGCCAGCACCAACTCTCTCCCGCAGGCCCCTCATGCCAACTGTGTCGCCCGCAAGTCCAAAGGGGCAATCCCTTTCACATGGCCACCATAGACACGATGGGTGACAGTTCTTCGGAACATGGGGTCCGGTCACCCCTGTTGTTCAATCTCGTGATCGATGACGACCTCACGGGAGACCCGCCAAGACGACAAGCTGTCACTCCTGTCTGCACAATGGAGACATGGATCAAACGAAGATGATGGCACCAGGCAGGAGAGATGCTGACAGCATCTCTCTGCCAGATCTGCTGAAGACATTCCCAGAGGGAGGCAGCACTGACTTCTTCATGGGGCTGTCCTGCACGAAAGCCGCAGGCGAGCCGATCAGCAAGGCTATCGTCGCCTGTGTGAGGGACTGTAGATCCAACCGCATCTCAGTCTTGGTAGTCCCAGACGCTGAGGGAGGCGAGCCTACGGAGTCGGTACCCGTCGTCAGGGGGATAGATAACAAGAGGCTCGCCAATGCAAAACTGATCGCAGGCGGCCCCTACGCCAAGAAGAGGATGGAGGATATGGCGACATGACGTGGGCACCACCGATTGATACAGATGGCCAATCTGAGCAGGCCCCTGCTCAGATCAGCCTCAGCACAGGAGAGATTTATGCCGGGGATGCTAGGCAGTTGCTCGGTTGCATAGACGCCCACAGCGTGGACTTGAGTTTCTGGTCACCCCCTTACTTCGTCGGCAAGTCATACGAACAGCATTTGGATTTTGCGGGCTGGCAAGAACTGCTACGGACAGTGATCGCCGCCCATGCCCGTATCCTTAAACCCGGCGGATTTATGGCCGTCAACATAGGGGATATCCTGTGCTACCCAGACGCATCCATGCCCAGGTTCCAAGCTGACAATGTGACGCGCAAGACCAGCAAAGTTACCCGTGAGGATGTGCTTGCAGCGATGGAGGACCACCCTGGGGCCAACAGGCATCAACTAGCAAGTGTTCTGGGGTGTTCCGAGCAGACTGTGCAGCGCCGTTTGGAGGGCAACAACGTGCGCGGCGGTAAGCACTCCACGCCGACTCGCGTGCTACTCACCTGCGGCCAAGTTGAGAAATGGGCAATCGACGCTGGCCTCTATTTGTACGACCGGCGCATATGGCACAAGGATCCTTGTTGGGCGAACAGCCGATGGCACTCGAACAGTTATAGAGCAGTTGATGAGTTTGAGCACCTGCTGATTTTCTGGCAGCCCGGGGTCGTGACCTATGACCGCAACAGGCTGACTCCCCGCGAATGGGCGGAGTGGGGGTCCCGCGGCGTATGGCAGATAGCGTCTGTTCGCAGCAATACACGGCATGAGGCTGAGTTCCCCGAGGAACTAGCCCGTCGTGTCATCCGCCTTCTAAGTCCGATTGACGGCTTAGTGTTGGACCCGTTTGTCGGCTCAGGCACCACCACTGCCGTCGCGGCCATGGAAGGACGGCGGTGGATTGGCATAGATCAGGAGAGTCGGTCGGCATTGCTGGCCCGTAATCGCACACTCGGTGTTCTGGGGGCAAAGTGCTGGCAGACCGCGTAGAGCACATTGAGAGGGTTGTCCTGTCAATGGTCTCCCAGGCGCTCTTGGACTACCGCATGCAAGCGATCAAGATATTCCGAGAAGAGACTGACTACCCGCAAGATATCGCTGAGGACGTGCTACGTGAGGCAATTGACGCCATGGGGATGTCGCAGATTCACGAGCGGCTCTATGGCAAGGTGGATTTGAAGAAGGCCATCTACGTATTCGTGCCGGACGCAGAACCCGTAGCACTGATGTTGGATGCCAAGGCGGAAAAGGACGGTCGCACGGCGACGATACAGATGTCGCAGACATCCATGATGGTCCGCCAGAAGAGGAGTGGCGATCTTGTAGAAGTACTTGGGGCACTAGAACCGTTCATTACACGCAACCAACAAGAAATGCTCGTAGTAACGGTCATAGCCAAATTTGTCTACAGCGAGGACGTACAGGGAAATATGCTGGAAGAGATCATCGTGGCGTGCATTCCCAGCGGGCTGCTTCAAGATCAATACAACCCAAGTGCGGAGGACACGATATGGCTAGCAGGGCGTAACGCTCCAACGCTGGGGGAAGATTTCAGAGTGCGGCTCAGCTACGAGCGTCTTGCGGAGAAAGCAGCCTGGCGCGTAGTACATATTGAGTGCAAACACGACCCGGAGGTTGCGAAGCCATAAGCAATCTGGTGATCTTTCCACCGATTATCTTGTTTTCCATTTTTCGGCGGCTGTCTGCGTTGCCAAGACGGTATAGATGTCCATTCGCCTGAGAACAGCCTCGGGATAGCCACTCCGCTCATGCTGGTAGCGTGAGACATCCCGAGAGAACATCATAGATTTTGCCCTGTTGTATTAGAGAAGATCGAACCAACTAGGCGGCTACCGCGCCGCCGGCTACGAGATCGCCCTGGTAGAACACCACTGCCTGGCCAGGGGCTACACGGCGCTGGGGCTCTTCCCAGGTGACTCTACCGGCTTGGTCCACCACGCCGACTGCGGAGGTTCCGTGGGCGCTCACCTGGATGTCCACCGGTCCCTCGACCGCTCCATCGACCCAGTGGATGTTGACGACTTCCTGGGTTGGCGTGTACAGATCCTCGCGCCGTCCCACGGTGACCCGGCCGGAAGCGATGTCCACATCGGTCACGTACCGGGGCTCGTCTGTACCGCCCAAGTTCAATCCCCGTCGCTGGCCGATGGTCACCGCCTGCACGGCCTCCACTGAGCTCAACACCGTGCCGTCGGCGTCCACCACGGTGGCGGGCGACTCGCCCAGACGCCGAGACAAGAACCCCTGCCTTCCCCCAGACCGGTTGGCGATGAAGCACACGTCCTGGCTGTCGGGCTTGGCCGAGTTCCGCAAGCCCAGATCGGCGGCCCGCTCCCGAACTTCGGCCTTGGTCAGATGGCCGATGGGCAACAGCAGGCGAGACATCTGCTCTTGGCCCAGCATGTACAGCACATAGGACTGGTCTTTGGCGTCGTCCACGCCCCGACGCACTCGGAACCCGCCACTCGCCACCTCCAGACGGGCGTGATGGCCGGTGGCCACCGCGTCGAATCCCAAAGCCTCGGCTCGCACCATCAGCTTGTCGAACTTGATGTGGCGGTTGCACTCGATGCAGGGGTTGGGCGTCAATCCAACGGCGTGGTCATCCACATACGGCGCCACCACTCGCTGGTCGAAGGCGTCGCCGAAGTTGAACACGTGGTGCTGCAATTCCAACAGGTCGGCCACCCGGCGGGCGTCCTCCACATCCGACACCGAACAGCAGCCGGTGTCGGACTCGCCGCCCCACAGCTTGAGAGTCACGCCCACCACCTCGTGTCCCTGCTCGGCCAGCATGGCCGCGGCCACCGAGGAGTCCACTCCTCCGGACATAGCCGCCAAGACCCGCATCGTTTGTCCCTTCCCCTAACCGGTTCCGTAGTCCCGGAGGCGGGCCACCGCGTCGGGGATCACCGATAGCGCCTGGTCGATATCGGCGTCGGTGGTCTCATAGCCCAGCGAAAGCCGCAGCGAGCCCCCGGCCAGCATCCGGTCATAGCCCATGGCGGCCAGCACATGCGATGGGTCCTGGGCCCCGCTGGAGCACGACGACGCGGCCGAGGCGTACACCCCGGCGTCTTCCAGCAGAAACAGCAAGGCCTCCGACTCGATGCCCTCGAAGCACAGATGGGCCGAACCGGACACCTTGCCCGATCGCTCCCCGGTCTCGACCGTGCCTGCCACCACGGCAAGAATCCCATCGGCCAGACGATCACGCAGCGTGGCCAACCGCTCCACCTGCTCAGCCCGGCTTTTCAGCACCACCTCGGCGGCCGCCGCCATCCCGGCGATGCCCGCGGCATTGTGGGTGCCCGAGCGCAGTCCCCGCTCCTGGCCACCGCCCAGAAGCAACGGCGACAGCTCCACCCCATTGCGCACCACCAGCGCCCCTACCCCCTTGGGACCGCCGAACTTATGGGCGCTCACCGAGATCAGATCGGCGCCAGCCGCCAACGATGCCACGTCGAGCCAGGGAAAGGCCTGCACCGCGTCGGTGTGCAGCACCGCCTGAGGGGCAGCCGAGCGCACCTCCTCGGCCACCTGCTCCAAGGGTTGAACCATGCCAGTCTCGTTGTTGGCCAGCATCACCGATACCACGGTCACGTCTTCGTCGAGGGCGGCGGCCAGCGCATCCAGATCAATCACCCCGGTGGCGTCCACCGCCACCACCCGGCCGCCCAAATGCTCCACCGGCTCTAGCACTGCGTGGTGCTCGATGGCCGAGCACACCGTCACCCCGCCCACCCGCATGTGCCGACCGACCACTGCCATGTTGTCGCCCTCGGTGCCTCCGCCGGTGAACACGATCTCCCCCGGCGCCGAGCCCAAGGCCTCGGCCATCACATCGCGGGCGTCGTCGATCCGCCGACGGGTGTCCCGGGCCATCCGATGGGCGCCGGTCGGGTTGGCGTACAGCTCCCGATGCAGCGGGGCCATGGCCTCGGCCGCCTCCAAGCACAGCGGCGTCGAAGCGGCATTGTCCAAATACGAGATCGAGTCCGGTGCCACTGCCAACCGCCCTCTATACCTTGGGGAACACCAGATCGTCGCGCCGGGAGCGCTTCAGCTCGGCGAACGATGGCCACTCGGCCAGCGTCACCACCGCGTCCCACAGTCGAACCGAGTCCTCCGAGGCGGGAACCTCGCTCACCACCGGCCCAAAGAAAGACGTAGACCCCCGGCCGTGATGGAACGTGATAATCGGGGTGCCCACGTCCCGCCCGGTGCGGCTCAGCGCCTCCAGCGTGGATTCCCTCAAGGCATCGTCCAACGACTCATCCTCGGCCAAGGTGGCCAATTCCGGGGAAGCTCCAGCCCTGTCCAACGCGGCCGCCAAGTGCTCGTCTGAGGCCACTTCGCCCATGGTCGAGCGGATGTCCCCATCTGGATTCCAGATGGTGGCCCCGTAGGCGGCGTAGAGCGCGCCAACCGCCTGCGAACCATGCTTCTCCCGTACCGCATGAGCCACCCGGAGCATCCGCCTGCCCTTGTGGTGCAGATCCTGATAGCCCTCGGGGAAGTCCTCGTAGTCCTTGTCCTCGTTGAGGATCGACAAGCAGATCAGCCGCCAATCCACCGAGTAGCCCCGCTGCTGGGCGACATCGGACACCCACCGGGAGGTGATCCATGCGAACGGGCAGATCGGATCCCAGAAGAACTCGATGTCGGCTTCAGGCATGGGCTGAATTCTACGGTGTCGCCGCTTCTTTCATCCCTGCGGACCGCTCTTTGACTGCCAGACCCACCTTAGAATTACTGTGAATGGCCAGAATCAGGGTTTCCACCACCATTGAAGCGCCTCTAGACGCCGTATGGGAGTACGTCCGCCGAATTGACAGCCACACCGAGTGGATGGCCGACGCCGAGTCGATTTCTTTCCAGGGCGAGCAGACCGAGGGGGTGGGCACTGCTTTCGATTGCCTCACCAGGGTCGGCCCCCTCCGGCTCAACGACGCCATGGTCATCACCGAATGGGCCGATAGGGAGGCCATCGGAGTGCGCCACACCGGATTGGTCACCGGCGAGGGCCGCTTCACTCTCACCCCGGCGGGCACCGACCGCACTGAGTTCTGCTGGACCGAGGAACTGCACTTCCCCTGGTGGATGGGGGGCCTGCTGGGCGACATCGTGGGCGCCCGCATTCTCGAGTGGGTGTGGCGCCGCAATCTCAAAACGTTGCGCGCCCAATTCGCCTAGTTGATTAGCCGATAAGAAGAACCACGGTGGAGCGACTGGCCGCCCATAGGGCGCCGACAAAGGAAGCCCCAGCCACCACTGCCGCGGCAATTGCCGGAATCACAGTGGTGTGCCGTTGTCGGCGGATGGCCTGGGCGGCGGCTGCCCCCACTAGGACACCGCCGATGAGCCCGCCGATGTGGCCACCCCGCGAGATTCCTTGAACGGTGAAGCTGATAACGAGGTTGATGGCCAAAATCGGCCCAATCGGGGTCTGGAACAGGCCCACGCCTTGGGTCAGCAACAGGGCGGCATAGGCGCCCATCAGCCCGAAGATCGCCCCCGACGCTCCCGCGACCAGAGAGTTGGGGGTCTCGATCAACGCCCCGAAAGACCCGCTCACCAACGAGGAGAGATACACCGCGGTGAACGGCACCCGGCCCAGCCAGCGCTCCAGGGCCAATCCCAGGATGTACAGCGAGTACATGTTGACCGCTAGATGGAATAGACCGTGGTGCAAGAAACCGCCGGTGAACACCCGCCACCACTCGTTCAAATACTCGATGTTGCCCCCCAATGTGGCAGCACGATAAACGAGACCGTCTCTATCGCCCCCGCCACCCAGGCTGTCCCCCATGGCCATGCCGACGATGAACACCACCACGTTGGCGGCGATCAGCACATAGCTGACGTACCAGGTGTCGGTTCTTTGAGGGACCATTTTCTATGAGCAGCTACAGACCTACCGGTGAGCCATCGCTCAGCAGGTTCTGGCCCACGTTCACCACCTCGGTGACCCCATCCACACGGTCTTTGAGTATCCGCTCCACCCCGGCCTTCAGCGTGACCGTCGAGGCCGGGCAACTCACGCAGGCCCCCGTCAATTCCACGGTGACCACGCCGGTGTCCTCGTCCACCTCTCGCAAGAAGATGTCGCCGTCGTCGGCCTGCACCGCGGGGCGGATGGCCTCGATCACTTGGGCAACGGCTTCCTGCACACCTTCATTCTCTCAGCAGGTGGCCGTTTCGCCAACCTTCTCGCCGAACACTTCCATCAAACTGACAAGCGTCTGACAAACTCGACCCTGTGGAAGTGCTGGCCCACCAGGGAGGTTGGGATGAGATCCTCTTGGTGGCCGCGCCGCTAGCCATGCTGGCCGGCTTGTTGTTTCTGGCTAACCGCCGGGCTTCACGCGGCGGACGTCGGCCCCAAGAGCGCTGAGCTTGCCGACGAAGTCCTCATAGCCCCGGTCGATGTGATGGGGATCGGACACCATCGTGACGCCGTCGGCCGCCAAGCCAGCCACCACCAAAGCTGCCCCGGCCCGGATGTCGGATGCCCGCACCGGCGCTCCGCTGAGCCGGTCGATACCCCGGATCACCGCATGATGGCCCTCGGTGCGGATATCGGCGCCCATGCGCACCAACTCGTCCACGTAGCGAAATCGGCCGGAGAACAGGTTCTCGGTCACAATTCCTACCCCCTCGGCCACCGACAGCATGGCCACCAGCAGCGGCTTGCAGTCGGTCGGCAGGCCGGGATATGGGAGGGTGGATACATCGGCCGACCGAAGGCGCCCGTTGCACATCGCCCAGATGCCGTCAGGATCCGATGACGTCCGCACCCCCATGTCCCCTAGTTTGCGGCACAGCATCGCCATGTGGTCGGACCGGGCGCCCAGCAGGGTGATCTCGCCGCCGGCCATTGCCAGGGCCGCCAAGAAGGTGGCTGCCTCGATCCGGTCGCTCACCACGGTGTGTTCCACCGGGCGCAGTTCATCCACCCCCTCCACTTCTATGGTGGACGTTCCCGCACCGGTCACCTGGCCGCCCATCTGGTTGAGGAATCCGGCCAGATCGGCGATTTCCGGCTCCCGGGCGGCGTTGTCGATCACCGTGGTCCCCTTGGCCCGCACCGCGGCCATCATCACGTTCTCGGTGGCTCCCACACTGGGGAATTCCAGCAGCACTAGGTTGCCCACCAGATTGTCGGCGGAGGCGTAAACGTCGCCGCCGGAAGTTTCGATTCGACAGCCGATGGTCTCCAGAGCAGCAACGTGCATGTCGATGGGCCGGGGGCCGAAGTCGTCGCCGCCGGGCAGGGCCACCCGGGCATGCCCGACACCGGCCAACAGCGGCCCCAGCACCGCGGTGGATGCCCGCAACTGCTCGGTCAGCGCATAAGGGGCCTCGGGGGTGACGGCCGCAGGGCGCTCAATGGCGAGGGCATCACCCGACCGGCTGACCGTGACGCCCATCGCCCGCAGCACCTCGGCCATCACCGTCACATCCTCGATATCGGGCACGTTGCGGATCACGAACGTGCCCTCAGTGAGCAGACAGGCGGCCATGAGCTTCAGCACGGAGTTCTTGGCCCCGCTGATGGGGACCGAGCCCTCCAGCGGGCCGCTGGCCCGTACCTCGATGCGATCCTGCCGATCGACGCTCTCCACCTGACCAGTATGGTGCCCGCACTCCTTTCGGCACAGTCATGCTGGCGTCAGACCCAATCGCTGAGCATCGTGCGCACAAAAGTAAACTGCCCTCCAATCCATGCCCCACGTGATCTCTCGTCGCGTCCTGAACGCCGACGACGCCGATACCCTGCTAAACGGCCCCAATGGTCTGCTGACCCCCCGCTCCGACATCGTCTTGGAGCAAGCCGAAGGCGAAGCCAGGTTCACCGCGGCCGAGGGACCGGTGGAGCACTATCGCCGCACGGTAACCGTCGAGCCAACCGGCTCCGACCAAGTGGAGATCACCGAGAGATTCGATTACCGGCTGTCCATTCCCGTTTGGTGGGTGCTGTTCACCATCCCATTCAGCCGCGCCCTGTGCCGGGGGCGGGATTTGCCCTGGTGGCACCCCCCCGACCGGTTCACCGAACGACAGGCTCGGGTGGTGGCCCTGCTGGCCATCCTGGCGGTAGCCGCCGGATTCCTGGGCACGCTGTTGGGGCAGACCATCACCTTCGCGGCCGACGAGTTCAAGGTGGGAGAATCAGCCCAAGGACTGGCCCTCTCCCTGGTGCGCCTGAGCATCCTGATCACTCTGGTGGTGGCCGCGCTCGGCGATCGGAAAGGGCGACGGCGCACCCTGCTCTATGCCGCAGCCGGGTCTATCCTCGCTGCGGCTGCTACTTCGCTCGTGCCCAATCTGGCCACCTTGGCCACAGTCCAGGCGGTTTCCCGGGGACTGTCTCACGCCATGGCCCTGCTTATCTTTGTGTTCGCTCTAGAGGAAGCACCCGCCGGTTCCCGGGCCTTTGTGGCCTCCATGCTGGCGCTGGCCGCCGGTTTGGGCTCGGGACTGGCGGTGGGGTCGGTGCCTTTCGCCGACCTCAGCACTTCGGGATGGCGGCTCTCGTTTGTGGCCGCGTTAGCGGCGCTGCCCTTGGTGGCGTTCGTGGCCCGGCGGCTTCCCGAGTCTCAGCGTTTCGAAGCCGCTCGCCGACAGCCGCGAACCCGTCCGCCAGAGCAGTACCGCTTCCGCTTGATGATCTTGGCGGCAACGTCCTTCGCGGTGTTGGTGTTCTCTGCCCCTGCATCCCAGTTGCAGAACGAGTTCCTGAACGAGCAGCGAGACTTCAGCGCCACCAAGATCGCGGTGTTCACCCTGCTCACTACTTGGACGGCGGGGCCGGGCATGCTCATCGCCGGCAAGTTGGCCGACCTGCGGGGCAGGCGGGTGATTGCCGCGGTGGGAGTTAGCGGGGGGTCTATTTTCATCTTGTGGCATTTCACCCAAGCAGGCTGGCCGATGTGGGTGTTTATCGCAGTGGGAGCGCTGTTGACTTCTTCCACGGTGCCATCGCTGGGGGTGTATCGAGCCGAGATGTTCGGAACCATTCGCCGGTCGGAGTCCAACGGGCTGCTCGGCGTGGCCGGGGTGTCCGGGAGCATGGTCGGACTGGCCGCCGGGGGCTACATGATCGAGACCTGGGGCTACGGCACCGCCTTCTCCATATTGCTGGCCGGGCCGCTTCTGGTCGCAGTGCTGGTGCTGTTGTTCTACCCCGAGACCACCCGGCGATCACTGGAGGAGCTCAACCCCGAAGACTCTGAGGACATGTAGTGGGCTGGTCGCATCCCCCTCCTCCCATTTCACACACAGACCACTAGAGCTTCTTCTAGAGAGTCTTCAGCCAACTGGCCACCGCGGCAACGATCTCTGCGTCAGCCTTCTTCGGGTCGTGGCGCTCTCCCTCGAGCCAAACGGTGGAAACCGGACCCTTGATGGCCGCCAAGTGGTGGTCAAACTCCTCGGGAGTGCCAAAGGGGTCGCGGTCGCCGGAGATGAACAGGCACGGGACCTCAATGGCGCCAAAATGCCCGATCCGCAGGTTCTCGGGCTTCTTGGGCGGGTGCAGCGGATAGCTCAACAGCACCAGCCCAGCGGCGGGCATTCCCCCGGCCACCGCCATTGAGAACATCCTTCCGCCCATCGACCGGCCTCCCAGCACCAGACGCCCGGGGTCGGCCCCTAGTCGAGTGGCGATGGCCGGAATCTCCTCGTGGAGGAAGGCCAGCAGCTTGGGCGCCCGGTCGGGGGGTCGACGGCCCTGGTTCCGATAGGGAAAGTTGATCCGCTCGACTGGCAGCGGGGCCAACCCCTCGGCGATGGCCACCAACGAGTGCTGGTCGCGATCTCCACCGGCACCGTGGGTCAATACAAGCCCTTCTACCGTCGGGGCCGCCACTACATGTACCGGCGTAGCAGGTCCCTCAAAGTGACCGCAGCCTGCTCCGCCGCAATATCGCCGTCGGTGGGGTCGGGACCGGCCACCAACGCTTCCCGCAGTTCATCGGCGGCATCGAGCATCGAACGCCAGAAATCCCCGTCGTATCCCCACGGCAGGCTGAGTTGCACCACTTGGCCGTGGGCGATGGCGAAGTCCTCCACCGCCTTGGTGTCGGAGGTGTTGCGACGGAGCCGATCGGAGGAGAGAAACAGCGCCTCCAGCACCTGGTAAGGCTCCACTCCGGGCAGGCCCGGCCCGAACTGGCGCTGGGCGGCGGCATTGATCATCCGGTCGAACACGGCGTCCACCGCCTCCTCGTCGGCCTCGCCCACCACCAGGTTGCCGGCGTAGTCGATCTCATGGGCGATGCCCTCGCTCAGCAGCTCGCTCTCTACATCGGCCTTTTGGGCGTCGTCGTAGTCCCCCAGCTCATACACCAGCGCGGGCAGGCTCTTGTCGAGCTCAGGCAGCTCAGCCCGCAGCACTCCCTCAACCACCTGGTCGACTGCCTGCTCGTCGGCCTCGCACACAATCAGGGTCGGACCCAGCCAGGCGTGCTCCAGATCCTGGTCTCGCAGCGCCGCTTCCAAGCCGCTGCGAGCGCCATAGGACCACTCGTGAAACTCGTAGGCCAACTGTTCTTCGTCGGGTCCGCCTACCTCCTCAGCCGGCCGCGGAGGGGTGGAGAAGGTAGCCACGCCGCACTCCACACACTCCGACACGTCCTCGTCGTAGGAGGCGCCGCACTGGAAGCACCAAACCATGTTGACCATGGTGACAGACGCCACCGGCCCGGTCGCATTGTCGCTGATGCCGACTCCTCCACGAATGCCATCGTCATCGCGACAACACTGACCAGTAAAGGTGAAGTCAGCGGTGGGCAGCACTACGGTTGGGCAACGTGAACGCATCGCCAGAGACCCCCGACCGCAACTTGGCGATGGAGTTGGTCCGAGTTACCGAAGTCGCTGCTCTGGCCGCGTCCCGGTGGATGGGGCGGGGCGACAAAGAGGGCGCCGACGATGCCGCGGTGGAGGCCATGCGGGTGCTGCTGCGGACCGTGCCGATGGACGGGATCGTGGTGATCGGCGAGGGCGAGAAAGACGAAGCCCCCATGTTGTACAACGGTGAGTTGATCGGCGACGGAACCCCTCCGGAATGCGATATCGCCGTTGATCCCATCGACGGCACCACGCTCACCTCGCTGGGCCGGGCCAATGCCCTATCGGTAATCGCGGTGTCGGGGAGGGGAACCATGTTCAACCCCGGACCCTGCGTCTACATGGAGAAGATCGCCTTCGGACCTGAGTGCATGGGCTATGGCATTTCCCTGGAGAACTCCCCCACCCGGAATCTCGAGCTGGTGGCCGAGGCCAAGAGCGAGTCGGTGCGGGATGTTACCGCGGTGATCCTCGACCGCGACCGGCACGCCGAACTGATCGCCGAAGTGCGCGAGGCCGGGGCCCGCATCCGCCTGATCCCCGACGGAGACGTAGCCGGGGCCATCTCCACCGCGTGGCCCGACTCGGGTGCCGACATCCTGTTTGGCATCGGAGGCACCCCCGAGGGTGTGATCGCCGCCGCCGCCCTCAAGTGCATGGAGGGAGAGCTGTTGGGCCGGCTGTGGCCCCGCAACGACAAAGAGCGAAAGACGGCGGAGAAGATGGGCATGGACTTGAACGCCGCGCTCACTGCCGATGATCTGGTGCGGGGCGACAACTGCTTTTTCGCCGCTACTGGCATCACCGACGGCGATCTGCTCAAAGGCGTCCGCTACAGCAAGAATCACGCCAGCACCCAGTCGCTGGTCATGCGGTCGAAGTCGGGCACTGTCCGGCTGGTGAACGCCGATCACCAACTGGAGAAGCTCAACAGCTTCTCCGCCATCGAATTCGGCTAGAGGGCATTCCCTGTTGTAGATGGGGAGCGTTGCTCACTGGTCAGTGCGGTACAGGTAGCGCAGGTCCCAGTAGCCGTACAGCGTCGGCGTGTAGTTGCCGAACACGTTGCGAACCGCTCCCAACCGCTCAGACTGCGTGGTGTAGATGAGCGGCACGTTCTCGGCGACGATCGCCTGGGCATCCCAGTAGTGCTGCACCCGCTGTTCGTGGTCTAGCTCTTGGCTGCCGGCGATGTACAGCTCGTCGATCTCAGCCTCCCACTCCGTGGCGGGCTCGGGCTGGTTCGGATGCCAAAGGTGCAGACTTTCGCCGCTGTGCCACACGGTCATACCGCCGAAGGGGTCGGGACTGCCGGTTAGTCCCACCACCATGGCCTCCCAGTCATAGGTGGCCGTGAGCTGGGCCACCATTTCGCCGAAGTCCACGGTGCGGAAATCAACGTCGAGGCCAATCGCCGCCATACCCTCGTGAATGATGCCGGTGATCTCGGCGCGCACGCTGTTCCCCTCGTTGGTGACCATCGTGAACGAGATGGGGTTGCCCGCATCGTCCTCGCGGATGCCGTCGCCGTCGGTGTCAATCCAATCCATTTCGTCGAGGATCTCGTTGGCCCGGTCCACGTCGTAGGCGTATTGGCGCACTTCGGGATTGTGGAAGTCGCCGGCTGCCGGGCTCACCGAAGACCACTGCGGATAGCCCAAACCGTGCTGGACCCCGTCGATCATGGCTGCTTTGTCCATGGAATGGGCAACCGCCTGTCGAAATGCTGCATTTTGGAACCAGTGCAGTTGAACCGGATCGACATACGGCTCGTTGGCATCGTTGAGCCCGGGGTTCTGGTTGAACGCCAAGAAATTGGTGCCGAATCCGGGGCCGCGCCGGTGCAGGGTGAAGTTCTCCGCATCGGCCACCGGATCGAGCAGCGCGAACTCCTCGCCCAATACGCCGTGGAAATCGGTGGTCCCGTCGCGGAACAACCCAAGCTCGTCCTCCAACTCTTCCACGATCAACTGCACCACTCGGTCGAGATACGGCAGGCGCCCGCCAGCTTCGTCCACCAGCCAGTAGTCGGGGTTTCGCTCAAAGACGACGCGCTCGCCGGGTGTGTATTCCCCAATGGTGAACGGGCCGGTGCCGATGACCTCGGTGGGATCGGTGTCGATGCCCCAAAGCTCATCAAAGGCACCCGCCTCGATGGGTCCTTCCAAAATGTGCTTGGGGTAGATGGCGGTACCCATCGACCGCAGGAGCGGAGCGAACGGCTGAGGAAGGACGAACTCCACTGTGTGGTCGTCGAGCGCCGCCACCGTCATCTGGGACTGCTCCCACTGGCCGGTCTCAGCATTCAGGAATCGGAACTCGAAAGACGCCCTGCTCGACGCTAGGAAATCGTCGTTGTAAATCACTCGGTTGAAGGTGAACTCCACGTCGTGGGCGGTGAACGGCATGCCGTCGTGCCACTGCACGTCGTCGCGCAGATGGAACACCCACCGCAGCCCATCGTCGGAGCGCTCCCATGACTGTGCCAGCAGCGGTTCGATCTCATCGTTCAGCCACGAGGTTTGGGTAAGGCCCTCGAACAGGTACCCGAGCACGCCTGACGATCCGGCGTCCCTAGACAGCGCAAGGTTGAAGGTGAGGGGCTCGGAGATTGTCGCCACCGTGAGCGTGCCACCGTGAGCGCCGATCTCATAGGAGAATCCCTCGGCGTTCCGGCGCAATTCCTCCACAATGGCCATGGACGGAACAAGTCCCCCGAACGCAGCTGCCGCCGCCATTCGACGGCGGAGTTGCTCCAGTGCGGACTGGCCCACCGGGTCGATCGCCTCGCTCTCATCGGGCGATACAGACTCAGCAGTCGGCTCGGCCAGTGCAGCCGTCGGCCCGGGAGCATCGGGCTCAACAGTTGGCTCGGCCGGTGCAGCCGTCGGCCCGGGAGCATCGGGCTCAACAGTTGGCTCGGCCGGTGCAGCCGTCGGCCCGGGAGCATCGGGC
>LXNI01000068.1_pt1 | contig 115800 bp, 94 predicted proteins | sample 809091 | NCBI WGS metagenome assembly LXNI01 (sample SAMN04870527, study PRJNA318959) | sponge metagenome | biome: 01000161; feature: marine sponge reef; material: water | host: Sarcotragus foetidus | place: Greece: Milos, Mediterranean Sea | collected 2013-05-29 | depth 5-7 m | reverse complement strand
TGTCCGTGGGTCTGGAGAGTCAAGATCATCCTCCGATGATCCCCGATCCCAACCGGCTCACGCTCACCTCTCGCTGGATTCACACTCCCCGTTCACGCTCACCTCTCGCTGGACAGCACGCCGAGTCCAACCGCGTCGGCGATCAGGATACGCTGCCGGGGCCGGGCGAGCGCCTGGCGAGCCGGGTCGAGCTGATACTGAACGAGGTCCATGGCGGCCTGATGGCCGACGTGGATGCGGTCGTCGTTGGGCACGGTCGCTCGTAGCTGGCTCTCCATGTAAAGCCGGCTGTCCACGAATGAGGGCGAGAGATCCGGCGTCAGTCGGGTCTCGGCCGGATCGAGAACTTCGATCTCCTCCAAGGAACTCAGGAAGATGGCTTCCTGCTCACGAACGAGTTCCGAAACGCCGTCGCAGACGAGCTGGTAAGCCCCCTCCGACGTCATGTCGGCGCGGCGCACAACCCATTCCGCGTCGCGGACCAAGACCCGAGCGCCGGGGGCAGGAACCGCGGTCAGACTCATGCGAGCGTTGGGCCGCAGCCGTCAACGAAGGCCGACGCGGTCATGCAACTCCTCCTTGCTCGCCCTTCGACCTTCGATCCAACTTGATCGGGACCTTCTTCAAGGCGCGGTTTCGGGATGAAGTGCCGCAGGAGCCTGGGTTTACTCCGACCGCGGCAGCGACACCGCCAGCACAACCGCGAGGCAGCCAAGCACGACGACGTAGAAGACCGTCGTCACGACATCCGCCAGCACCGGAAAGTCGACTGGCCCGGCCAGGGATCTCCGGCAGGTGGCGAGCGGGAGGCCCCCGCCGATCACCGCGAAGACGATCCACTGAGTCCAACTGAGTCGAGATTTCTTGTCCGTCATCTTCCCGGTCCGGTTGTCATGCGGTCAGGCTCGTGGCTTGCTGCCGGTGCGGTGGTGGAGGATGTCACAGATCGGCGCCCTTCGCAGCCTCACCGGACGAACTCGCTGGACGGAGATCGCCTCGCTCATCGAGGCGATAGGCTGTCCGGTAAACACAGCAGAAGCACACAGCCGGGAGGTCGAGATGCGGATCAGGCAGCACAGGAGGTCTTCGTTCTGGAGGGTCTGGGGCACCGCGGTCATCTCGGCCCTGGTCGTGTTCGCCGCCGCCCCCGCGGCGGCCGAGGAGATCCCGCGCCGTCATGACGGACGGCCCGATCTCTCCGGCACCTACGACATCGCCACACTGACACCGGCTCAGCGGCCAGCGCAGTACGGGGAGCGGCTGGCGTTGACGCCGGACGAGGCGGCCGCGATCGCCGAGCACTGGGAGACGAACTTCAACAAGGACCACGCGCCGAGCGACCCGAACCGCAAGGCGCCTCCCAAGGGCGGTACGGGCATCTACGCGCCGGAGTTCACGGGCGCCGCGGGCAAGGTGGGCGGCTACAACGCCTTCTTCGTCGACATCGGCACGGGCGCGTTCCAGCTCGATGGCAAGTACCGGACATCGATCATCACGGATCCACCCAACGGCCGCTACCCGCCGCTCAGCGCGATTGGCCAGCAGCGGACCGAGCGGCTCGCGCCGTTCCGGCATGAGAACACCGGCACGGCCTGGTGGATGCACCTGCCCGTAGGCCCGTACGACGATCCGGAGCTCCGGCCCCTCGCCGAACGCTGCATCCTGACGCGAGGCGCGTCGGGGCCGCCATCGATGCCGGGGATGTACAACAACCTGAAGACGATCGTGCAGACGGACGACCACGTGATGATCCTGATCGAATGGATGCACGACACCCGGATCATCCGGCTCGACTCGGAGCACCTCCCGGACAGCGTGCGCAACTGGAGCGGCGACTCGATCGGCTGGTGGGAAGGCGACACCCTGGTCGTCGACACAACGAACTTCCGCGAGGTTCGAGGCTCGGTCAGCCGGGCGTCGCGCGATCTGCACGTGGTGGAACGGATCAGCCGAATCGACGCGAACACCCTTCGCTACCAGTTCACGGTCGAGGATCCGGTCTACGAGACGGCCTGGAGCGGGGAGTACCCGTGGCCGGCGACCGGCCACCGGCTCTACGAGTACGGCTGCCACGAAGGGAACTACGCGCTCGGCGGCATCCTGCGCGGCGCGCGGCTCCTGGAGCAGGAGGCGCTCGAGCAGGGTGCTTCCGGCACCTCGACCGGGTCCGGGTCCGGCGACTGAGGAGCAGGAGGTAAAGCCATGCCAGACATCAACCTCATCCCCCATCCCCTGACCGGCACGCCGATCGGCGCCGCGCTCGATCTCTGCGTCATCCTGGCGGCTCTGACCTGGCTGGCCACGGTGATCACCCGCGAGTACTCCTGGGTGGACCGCCTCTGGTCGCTCTGTCCGGCGATCTACTGCCTGATCGTGGCCGCGGACGCTGACTTTCAGTCGCCGCGAGTGAACCTGATGACCGCCCTCGTCCTGCTTTGGGGGATCCGTCTCACCTTCAACTTCGCCCGCAAGGGGGGCTACCAGAAGGGCGGCGAGGACTACCGTTGGGCGACCGTCCGGGAGCGGTTCGGGCCGATCGGCATCCAGGTGATGAACATCACGTTCATCTGCCCGGGCCAGATGCTGCTGATCTGGTGGTTCACATCGCCGATTCACGTCGCCTGGGAGGCGCAGGACGCGCCGCTCGGCGGACTCGACATCCTGGCCGCCGCACTGTTCCTGCTGTTCCTGGTCGGCGAAATCGTCGCCGACGAGCAGATGTGGGCCTTCCAGCAGGACAAGAAGCGCCGGATCGCCGACGGTGAGGATGTCGCGCAACCGTTCATCAGGACCGGACTGTTCCGCATCGCCCGCCATCCGAACTACCTGTGCGAGATGGCCCTGTGGTGCGTGTTCTACTTGTTCGCCGTCGCCGCGTCGGGCCAGTGGATTCACTGGACGGGCGCCGGCTGCCTGATGCTCATCGCCCTCTTCGTCGGTTCGATACCGCTCGGAGAGTCCATCGCGGCCGGCAAGTACCCGTCCTACCGCGAGTACCAGGCGGCTACCCCCTGCGTGATTCCGGGGCTCCGCCTGCGCCGCCGGTAGGTGGTACTCTCACCGCCGCCCAGCCAAACCCTTAGACGGAGGAACAACGCGTGATCCGATTGCGTCCTCGGGGGCAGTTCGCCCCGCTAGCCTTCGCCGCCGCCTGCCTGCTGCTTGCGGCCTTCGCTCTGGCGCCCGCCTTTGCCGGCGAGCGTGACCTCGGAACGGCCAAGCCGGCCGATGTCGGCATGGATCCGGCCGGCCTCGCGAAACTCAACGCCGCAATGCACGGAATGGTCGACGACGGCAAGCTCGCCGGTGTCGTCACGATGGTCTCCCGCAAGGGGAAGCTCGTCCACTTCGACGCCTACGGTCAACGGGACATCGAGAACGGGGTCCCCGTCGAGAAGGACACGATCTTCCGCATCTACTCGATGACCAAGCCGATCATCGGCGTCGCCCTGATGACCTACTACGACGAGGGCCGCTTCACGCTCGACGACCCGGTTTCGAAGTTCATTCCCGAGTTCGCGGGTCTCAAGGTCGCCAAGGAGGACGGTGAGGACGGCATGCCCGTGGTCGAGGACGCCGATCACCCGATGACGATGCGCGAGCTGATGAGCCACACGGCGGGACTGACCTACGGGCTGTTCTCGCAATCGCAGGTCGACACGCTCTACACGAAGGCGGGCATCATCACCGACCCGAACCAGAACCTGAAGGGCATGATCGACAAACTGGCGAAGATTCCCCTCCGTCAGCAGCCCGGGTCGATGTGGCACTACAGCGTCGCGGTCGACGTGCAGGGCTACGTGCTCGAGGTACTGGCCGGAAAGCCGCTCGACGAGGTGCTGAACGAGCGCGTCTTCGGCCCCCTGGGCATGAAGGACACCGCCTTCTGGGTCGAGCCGGACAAGGCTGACCGCTTCTCGCACATGTACGCCACGAACCAGGGCAAGCTGGCCAAGGTCGAGTTCGGGCAGTACCTGACGAAGCCGAACTTCCTCTCGGGAGGCGGCGGTCTGGTGTCGACGGCGATGGACTACATGCGCTTCGCCCAGATGCTCGCGAACGGCGGCGAACTGGGCGGCGTCCGCGTCCTCAAGCCGGAAACGGTCGAGTTGATGCACACCGACCACCTGCCCGAGAACGTGACGGACATGGGACCGCTCTACCGCGGCAACCGTTTCGGCCTGGACTTCTCGATCGTCACCGATCCGCACCCCGCCTCGGACCACGAGCGCGCGAAGGGCGAGTACTGGTGGTACGGCATCGGCGGCACTTGGTTCGGGATCAACCCGATCCAGGACCTGGTCGTCGTCGGCATGATCCAGAGTCGCGACTTCCCCGCCTCGGCGGGCGCTCGCTTCACCAGCAAGCGCCTGGCCTACGAAGCAATTGTCGACTGAGCAGCGTCGAAACGCGTGAGAGGGGAGAACGGGCCTGCGGCCGGATGCCGGCCAGCCGGCCGGCGCACCCAGTGGCGGCGGTCTGAAGAGTTGAAGAGGAGAGATCGATGAGTCTGTTTGCCTGGTCGTGGATGTTCCTCATCGTCTACATCGTGGGCATGCTTGCCTTCGGCTGGATCGCCAGCCGGCGGATCAGCAACGCGGATGACTTCGCTACGGCCCGCAGCAGCTACGGCCCTTACTTCCTGGCGCTGGCCTTCGCCGCCACGACCGCCAGCGGGGCCACGTTCCTCGGCAGCCCGGGCCTCGGCTACCAGTTCGGGATGGCCAGCGTCTGGGGCAAGTTCCTCTACCCGATGGGGGTGTACTTCGGCGTCCTGATCACGATCAAGCTCGTCGCGAACTCAGGCCACAAGTTCGGCAACCGGTCGATCCCCGAGTACCTGGGCGACCGCTACCAGAGCGACGGCGTGCGGCTGCTCGTCTCCGTCTTCTCCCTGGTCCTGTTCTTCTACATTGCCGGACAGCTCGTGTCGGGACTCGTCATGTTCGAGATCATGCTCGGACTCAAGCCGATGACCGCGCTGATCATCACGTCCGGCGTGCTGCTCGTCTACGTGGTGCTCGGCGGCGCCCACGCGGACATCCTGACGGACGGCATCCAGGGCCTGATGATGCTCATCGTCGCCATCGTCGTGATCGTCATGTTCCTCTTCGCTTCCGGAATGGACGGCGGCCTCGGCGCGCTCGCCTCCAACCTGCGCGTCCAGAACGAACACCTGGTCGGGCCGCTCAACACGTCGAATTCGCTCTACGACTCCTGGTGGGCCATCGCCTGCGTGCTGTTCGCCCACATCCCGCTCGGCATGCTGCCCCACATCGGCAACAAGGTGTGGGCGCTCAAGAACGACGGCGACCGGATGCGCTTCGTCAAGCTCGCCTTCGCCGTCGGCCTGACGATGGGCATGCTGGGCCTCGGCGGCATCCTGGCCCGCGGCGTCCTCGGCCCTGAACTTCTCGAGGCCGGACGCAACCCGAACGAGGCTCTGCCCGCTCTGTTCATCGAACTCTTCCCGACCTGGCTGGCCGCCCTGATCGGGGTCGGCATTCTGGCCGCGATCATGTCGACCGCGGACGGCCTCGTCGTGTCGTCGTCCCAGATCGTCGCCAACGACATCTACCGGCGATCGATCGTCCCCAAGTACAGCCCCCACCTGAGCGACAAGGAAGTCGACCGCAAGGTCCTGGTGATCAGCCGGTGGAGCACGGTGGTCGTCCTGATTCTCTGTACCTGGATGGCCTGGGCGATGCAGGACATGAACATCGCCCTCCTGGTCTGGGTCGGCACCGGGGGCATGATGGCTGCCTTCGCGGGTCCGCTGGTTGTCGGCGGGTTGTGGCGTGGCGTCACCCTCGCGGGCGCTTACACCGGGCTGGTCAGCGGCATGCTGACCTTCGTCCTGCTGCGCAGCGGTCTGCCCTGGCAGATCGTCGATCCCGGCTCGTTCGGCCCCCTTTCCGGTGTAACAGAGTGGCTCGCGCACTACCAGATCAACCCTTACTCCTGCGCGGTCGTCGGTGAAGCCGTTTCGATCGCCGGGACCTACGTGGTGTCCAAGCTGACGCAACCGCTGCCTGAAACCCATGTCGAACGGCTGTTCAATCCAGCGGCGGAGACCGCGGAGGCTGCGGGGGGCTAGCGCGGAGGAGGTCCGGAGCCGGCGCTTCGCACCGGATGCCGGCCAGAACCCGGGTGGCGCCCCGCGCCACCCGCGAACCAGTCCGTGCGCCCGTCATCGGGCGCACGGATGGCAGGCCGGCGCACCCAGTTCGGCCACGAGACCTCTCAGGAGCGGTACACTCCGCGTCATAGCTGACAGAAAGGGAGGCACGGCATGGGTCGTCACCTGGAAACTCGTCTCCGCACTCGGTCACTCGCGGTCGCCGCCGGACTGGCGCTGCTGGCCGCCACTCCGGCCCTCGTGGCCCAGGAAGCGACCGACTGGAACGCGCCGCGCGCCGCCGACGGAAAGCCCGACATCTCGGGAGTCTGGGACTTCCGCACCCTGACGCCGCTGCAGCGGCCCGAGGACCAGGAAGCCTCGATCGACGAGGCGAGAGCCGCCGAGATCGAGGCGGCCGCCGTCGAGCGGGCGCGGGCCGCCGACGCGCCCAGCGACCCCGAGGAACGGCGACTCAAGGCCGGAGAACCCGTCGGGGGCTACAACAACTTCTGGTTCGACCGCGGCGCCACGGTGGTCAAGGACCTCCGGACCTCGCTGATCGTCGACCCGCCGAACGGCCGGCTGCCGGAGACCCACCCCGACATCGAACGAAAGACGCCCGGCGACGACAAGCCGATCGACCGCCCGGTGCGGCTTCGGGTCGGCGGCATCGGCCTCGACAGCTACGAGGACCGCGGACTATCCGAGCGCTGCATCCTCGGCTTCAACGTCGGCCCGCCGATCACGCCGGGCGGCTACAACCAGAACATCCAGATCTTCCAGTCCGCGAATCACGTGGCGATCCTGAACGAGATGGTCCACGACACCCGCATCGTGCCCCTCGACGGGCGGCCGCACCTTCCCGGTTCGGTGCGTCAGTGGCTGGGCGACTCCCGCGGCTACTGGGAAGGCGACACCCTGATCGTCGAGACGAGGAACTTCTCCGATCTCGTCTCCAGCTTCAGCGGCAATGTGTTCAGCTCGCTGGGTAACGCCTACGAAATGCAGGTCACCGAGAGGTTCCGGCGCATCGACGAGGACACCCTGGTTTACGAGTACACGGTGAACGATCCCGCGACGTACACGCGGCCCTTCAGCGCGCGGCTGCTGATGAAGAAGGGCGACGTACCGCTGTACGAGTACGCCTGCCACGAAGGCAACTACGGCCTGTTCAACATCCTCTCGGGCGCGCGGGCTCAGGAGGCCGAGGCGGCCGCCGCGACCGGCGGCGGGTAGGAGCTGGCGCGTCGGTCGCGGCCAGCGCGGGCGACCGGAGACTCAATCCCAGTCGGGAAGCGGCTGCGGGCCGGGCACGATCCCGGCGATGTCGGGATCCTCGCCCGAAAGGTCGACAGGCGCCTCCTCCGCGGCTTGTTCCTTCTCCATCTTTCGGATGGAGCGACGCTCCAGCTTCTCCTGGCGCCTCTGGCGCTTGCGGATTTCCCTCTGACGCTTGGCAAATGTAGTTGGTCCGGGCCTAGCCATCTCGATCTCCCCTCCTCGGCGCAGGCTCTGTCTCAGGCCTAGTGGGCGAGTCTAGCAGGGACTTTTGACAGGCCCCTCAGGGTCACGGCGAGTAGTAGGTCGGCGACCCGGGACCGACCGGCAGGCCCAGCGCGAACACCCAGAGGTAGAAGAGCGAGATCCAACCGATCAGGTAGGTGATCGAGTACGGGATCATCGTCGAGATCAGGGTTCCGATCCCCAGCTTCCGGTCGTAGCGCATCGCCACTGCCAGGATGAGACCGAAGTAGCTCATCATCGGCGTGATGATGTTCGTCGTCGAATCGCCGATCCGGTACGCCGCCTGAATCACTTCCGGGCTGTAGCCGACGGTCATCAGCATCGGCACGAAGATCGGCGCCGTGACAGCCCATTGCGCCGACGCGCTGCCGAGCATCAGGTTGACGAAGCAGCACATCAGGATGAACGGAATGAAGACGATCGGCCCGGTGAGGTCGAACCGGGTCAGCACATCGGCCCCGACGACCGCCGTGATCGTCCCCAGGTTCGTCCAGTTGAAGAACGAGACGAACTGCGCCGCGAAGAAGACGAGCACCAGGTACGGACCGAGCGAGCTCATCGAGCGCCCCATGCCGTCGATCACGTCGCGGTCGTTGCGGAGCGAACCGGTAACCCGGCCGTACACGATCGACGGCACGATGAAGAAGACGAAGATCAGCGACACAACGCTCCGCAGCATGGGCCGCAAATCGTCGATCAGGAGGGCATTCACCGCGGGATCGCGGAACCAGCCGTTCTCCGGCAGGGCAAGGAGCGCCAGCCCGCCGAGCATCGCGAGCACGGTCACGCCGGCCAGCTTCAGCCCGCGCTTCTCCTCCTTCGACAGGGTCTTGAGACCCTCCTCCGGGTCCTCGAGATCGTCCTCAGCCCGGCTCGGATCGAAGACGCCGAGCTTGGGCTCGACGATCTTCGTCGTCACCAGGGTGCCGATGATCGTGATCATGAAGGTGCTGACGAACATGAACAGGTAGTTCGCGGTCGCAGGCACCTCGTTCAAGCCGCCGGGCGCGTAGGACGGGTCGATCAGGCGCGCTGCCTCGGTCGTGATCCCGGCCAGCAACGGATCCACGGTGCCGATCAGAATGTTCGCGGAGTAGCCCCCCGAAACACCGGCAAAGGCGGCGGCCAGACCGACCAGCGGATGCCGGCCGACGGCCCGGAACACGACCGCCGCCAGCGGAATCAGGACGACGTATCCCATCTCGGACGCCGTGTTCGAGACCACCGACGCGAACACGACGACCGCGGTCAGGAGGTTGCGCGGCGCCCCCAACACGAGTGCGCGCAGCAGCGCACCCAGCAAGCCCGACCGTTCCGCGACGCCGACACCCAGGAGAGCGACGAGCACCGTCCCGAGGGGAGCGAAGCCGGTGAAGTTCGTCACCAGGTTCATCGCGATGCGCCGCATCCCTTCCGGGTTCAGCAGACTGATCGCACGGATCAGGCCGTCCTCGGCACGGCCCGCCACTCCCTCAGGACGTGGATCCTCCACCTGCAGATCGAAGAAGGCCGCGACTCCCGAGACGAGAAGCACGACCAGGGACAGGACCGCGAACAGCGTGACCGGGTGCGGCAGCAGGTTGCCCAGGAACTCGACCGCGTTCAGGAAGCGATTGAACAGCCCGCGTCGCTTCCCTCGCCGCCGCTTCCGCCCTGCGTTGCCTTCAGGCATCGCGGAACACTAACCGCATCCGACCGAATCAGCCCCGGCGGATCACCGACGTGTGGTACGGCTCGAGTTCGTCGATCGCCGACTCGGGTTCGCCCGTCTTCCACGCGAACAGCCGCACCGTGATCTCGGACGGCGTCACGTCGAAGAGCGCGAAGCCGTTCTTCTCGAAGGTCTCGCCCCGTATGTCGTGAACAAGGCCGGTGGCGGCCAGAGGCGGCGTGCCGCGGGCCGCCGAAGGCCAGCCGGTCAGGGTGCCAAGCGGTCCGGTCAGCACGGCATGAACCGGATTGGCCGACAGATCCAGGCTGCCGCTTCGCTCGAGGACGGAGTGGCCGATGGCATGCAGGTCGCCCGACAGCACGACACCGGTCCGCTGCGACTGGGATGTCAACGACTCCAGCAGGCGCTGATGCTGCCGCAGCCAACCCACCTGCCAGAAGTACTTCTCGCGCTCCGTCGTCAGCCCGAAGTTGCTGCCCGCAAAGTCGCCGATCCGCGACACGGTGGCGCCGCCGTCGTCGAGGTCGGCGACGTCCGGGTACCACTCTCGCCACTTCCCCGCCGACCAGCCGAACGGGTGCGACGGCACGTGGAACAACTGCGCGACCGTCTGGTCCCGGGTGCGCTGGTGCAGCCAACGCTCGGCCTCCGGCGGCACGAGGCCGGCGTGGATTCCCTTGAGCGAAAGGTAACGGGCGCAGTCGTAGATCAGGACTTCGGCCAGCCGCCCGTACCGGAACGTGCCGAACGCCTCGGAGATGCCGGGCTCCCGGTCGCCGGCGCCGGCGCCGGACATCGCAAGGGGACGTTCCACATCCGGCAGAAACTCCGGCAGGAACGCGTTGCGGGTGAAGCGGGCGAACTCGACCTGGTAGCGGTCGGGAGGCAGAGTGACCATCTGGGGGTCCGCGTCGTCGTTCTCGTAGTAATCGTGGTCATCGCTCACGAAGTAGGAAGGCGTCGACCGCAGCATGACCCCGTAGAGCTCCGCGATCTGCGGGCCGACCGCGGCCTTGATCGAGCTCTCGTTGCTGGTTCCCAGCACGGGCAGGCTGAGGTCCAGCCAGCCGATCCGCTCGTAGAACTCGCGGGAACGCCGGCCTCGCTCCTCGCTACGGTTGTAGAGCACCGTGCGCTGGTCCCAGTAGATGTGGTCGCCGATCGCGATCAGCGCCCGCGGGCGGAAGGAGAGCGCCCGTCTCAGCAGCCGGCGGCGAACCGCCAGCGGCAGGAAGGAGCCCGACTCTGCGTGGCCGCCGGCGCAGGTGTAGGCGAGGAACCGCACCGACTCGGGTTGGGCCGAGGGCGACGGAAACGTGCGGAGAGGCCACGGATCGCACAGCGCCTCACCGCCGCCGAGCAGTTGCAGCGCGTACTCCGTGTCTGCTTCCAGGCCGGGAACGTCGAAGGAGAAGAAGCGCCTCTCCGTGTCCGTGCTCCGGCCCGCCACCAGCCGGCCGCCGATCCGCAGCACCGGCACGAAGTCGAGCGAGTCGGCGAAAGAGCACTTGAGCGCCACGCGATCGTGGCTGGCCGCCGGAATCAGGTGCTGGAGCGGGCCGCCCCGCCAGCCGTCCCGGCCGATGGCGGGCGACCGGCCCAGTCCGGTTCCGGCCGCCGCGGCGGCGGCACTCGCGATGAATCGCCTGCGGGTCCAGTTGGTCGTCATGGTTGGGTTTCCTCAAGGAAATTGCGAAGCCGCGCGCGGTCGACTTCGGTGAGCGGAAGGAATCGCGGCTCGTCCTGGCTGAGCGCAGACGACGTGTCGCACGGCTGGCACATCAGAACGCCCGGTTCGCCAAGGTGCTTCAGCCCGAGAACGTGCCCGAGTTCGTGCGCGATCACGTTCCGAACGACGTTCTCCCGGTCGTCGCCGGCGGGAATGGCAACGAAGTAGCGCCCGTCCTCCCCATAGGGCCAGGCGAACGGCATGAGGTTCTGAGACGACAGCAACACGACGACCTCCGCTTCGACCGCGAAGAGTTCGTCCGGCGGCTCGGGCCCCGGACCCGACGAGTCCAGGCGCCCGGCGAGCTGGGAAAGCTGGTGCGCGTAGTTCTCGAACGGCCGGGAGCCTTCCGGCGGCGCGGCGAGTTCCGGTTCAACAAACGGGGCGCCCAGGCCGAGATTCGAGACGGCCTCGTTCCAGAACGAAACGGCTTCGCCCACCATGGCGATCCGTTCGTCTTCGGGCTCCACGGCCAGTACCGCGATCCGCCTGGGTTCGCCGACAGTCGAGTCCGAAGCGGCCGCAACTGGCAGAATACTCAGCGCAAGAAGCAGAAGAGCGGCGAGGCCAGCAACCTGCCCGGAAGCGCCTGGGTGCGCCGGCGTCACCGCCGGCATCCGGCGCGGAGCGCCGGCTTCCGGACCTCGCTTCGCCCTCCAGGAGAAAGTCATCATGCGCCAAGTTCGAACGGTCATCCGTCTAGTTGTCGTCTTCCTCGCCCTTGGCCTGATCGGGTCGTCTCTCACCGCCCAGATCCACCGTACGCCGGATCCGGTGCGCCGGGCCGACCTGGACCGAAAGGCCGAGATCGACCGCATGGTCATGGTACCGATGCGGGACGGTGTGCGTCTCGCCACCGAGATCTACCGGCCCCGCGGCGCCGAGGGCCCGGTGCCTGCGATCTTCTGGCGCACGCCCTACAACTTCAGCCCGCTACCGGAGCCCAACCTGGAACGCCCGAGCGCGCTGCTCAAGTTCGGCCTCGACGCGATCGAGCGCGGTTACGCCTTCGTGGTCCAGAACGAGCGCGGCAAGTTCTTCTCCGAAGGCGACTGGGAGATCCTCGGCCGGCCTCGCACCGACGGCTACGACGCGCTGACCTGGATCACCGACCAGCCGTGGTCCAACGGAAAGGTCGCGACGCTCGGCTGCTCGTCGACCGCCGAATGGCAGATGGGGCTGGCCGCGATGCGCCACCCGGGCCACGCCGCCGCGGTGCCGATGGGCCAGGGCGCGGGTATCGGCCGCATGGGGCCGTTCCATGAGCAGGGCAACTTCTACCGCGGCGGCGCCCTCCAGCTCCCGATGGCGGCGTGGCTCTACGGCGAGCAGAACACGCAGCGTCCGACCTTCCCGCCCGGCACGAGCCGGGAGGACCTGGAACGACTCGCGACCTACTTCGACCTGGCCGCGAAGATGCCGGCCGTCGACTGGGAGCAGGCGCTTCGTCACCTGCCGATCCAGACGTTGATCGAGTCGGTCGGCGGTCCGAAGGGGATCTTCGGCGAGTTCGCCGCCCGCATGCCGGACGACCCGGCCTGGTACGAGGGCGGCCTCTACCACGACGACGAGCCCTTCGGGGTACCAGCGCTGTGGGCGAACTCCTGGTACGACCTGTCCGTTTCGCCGAACCTGGCGCTCTACGGCCACGTACGCGAGAACGCCGACCCGGAGGTCCGCGACCACCAGTACATGATCGTCGCACCCAGCCTGCACTGCAACATGTACCGGCTGACGGATCCGCTGATCGTCGGCGAACGGAACTTCGGTGACACCGATTTCGGCTTCGACGAGATGCTTTGGAGCTTTCTCGACCGCTTCACGAAGCCCGAGGCGAACGGCTTCGAGAACCGCTACGCCAACGTCCGCTACTTCCTGATGGGCGAGGACCGCTGGCGGAACGCGGACGAGTGGCCGCCCGCCGGAGTCGAGCCCGTCACGCTCTACCTGGACAGTGGCGGCAACGCCAACGGCTCCGCCGGAGACGGCAGGCTCACAACGGATGCCAGCGGCAGCGGTGCCGGTGCCGGCGCCGACCGTTTCGTCTACGACCCGGGCGCGCCCGTGCCGACCCACGGCGGCGCCTTCTGCTGCATGGGCGACTACGAACCCGGCGCCTTCGACCAGCGCGGCGTCGAGGCTCGCGCCGACGTGCTCGGCTACACGACGGAACCGTTCGAAGAACCGCTCGCCGTCGTCGGATCGATCGACATCGTCCTGCACGTCTCCTCCGACGCACCGGACACCGACTTCACGATCAAGCTCGTAGACGTCTTCCCCGACGGCCGAGCCTTCAACCTCGACGACACGATCCTCCGCATGCGCTACCGCGAAGGCTTCGACCGGCACGTCCGAATGGATCCCGGCGAGGTCTACGAAGTGACCCTGGGGCCGCTCGCGACCGCCAACGTGTTCGGCACCGGCCACCGGCTGCGGATCGAGATCTCGAGCAGCAACTTCCCACGGTATGACCGCAACCTGAACACCGGCGGCAACAACTACGACGAAACCGAGTGGCGCGTGGCGAACAACGTCGTCCACCACTCGGCGGAGCATCCTTCGCGGATCGTGCTGCCGGTGCTCGACCGCTGACCTACTACTCCAGCGGCGGCACACTGGGTGCGCCGGCGTCCCCGCCGGCATCCGCCGCAGGCGGAATCCGGGCGCCAACCCTCAGAAGCGACAGCTACGGCTCGAGCGGCGGCACCTGCTGCGAGAACTTCACTCCCGTCACGCGGTCCGTATTGTCAGCCCGCCGCCGTCGACTCGGCGGGAAGTCCTCCGTCCGTTCGATCCAGGCGTCGAGCACCCGGCTCAGTTGCCGGGCGATCGCCTCTACCTCGGGCCGGCCGGCCAGGTTCACCAGCTCATGCGGATCCGCCTCCAGGTCGTAGACCTCGATCACCGGCCGCGGCGCCTCGAAGAGCCGCGCCTGGGCCCGCGTCAACTGTCCCGCCTCACGAACAGCGGTCAGGCTGTACCAGGACGGGCTGCGCGAGGCATCGGCGGGCGTGCAGAGCGGCAACTCGGTGTACGCGTTGCGGATCAGCTTGTAGCGCGGACCCCGCACCGCCCGGATGTGCTCGTCGCAGTTGTGCCAGTTGCGCTCCGCGAACACGTACTCGCGGCCGGGGGCGGCCTGGTCCCGGAGCGCCGCGATGAAGCTCGTGCCGTGGAAGCTCTCCGGGGCTGACGCTCCGGCCGCCTCAAGCAGGGTCGGCGCCAGGTCGATCACGCTGGTGAGCCCCGGATAGCGCGTGCCCGTCGGCGTGATCCCCGGCCAGGAGACGATCAGCGGTGTGCGGATCCCGGCATCGTACGCGGTCGCCTTGGCGCGCGGAAAGGGCATCCCGTTGTCGCTCAGGAAGACGACCAGTGTGTTCTCGCGAAGTCCGCGGCGGTCCACCTCGGAGAGCATCCGACCGATCTCGCCATCCATTCGGGCAATCTCGTCGTAGTAGAGCGCCAGGTCGGATCGCGTCTCCGCATCGTCGACAAGATACGGGGGCACGGAGACCTCTGCCGGATCGTGTGGCGGGTCCACGGCTCCCGGTGCGTACGGCCGGTGCGGATCCCGAAAGCCCACCCAGAGGAAGAAGGGCCGCTCGGCCGCCGCATCAAGAAAGTCCGGCAGCGCCTCCCAGGTCTCCTCGGCGTACCAGTCGAACTGGCGCTCGCCCTCGGGCCCGTAGTGGGTCTTGCGCATGTGGCCGGTGGTGTACCCCTCCCGTGCAAGCAGGCCCGGCAGAAGCTCGACCCCGGCCGGCAACGGACTGTGCAGATCCTCGGCGCCGGTGGCGTGGGGATAGCGGCCCGAGAGGATGCTGATTCGCGACGGACTACAGGAGGCGGTGGTCAGAAACGCCCTGTCGAACACGACCCCGGCAGCCGCCAGGGCGTCGAGGTTCGGCGTGCGCACATGCGGATTCCCATAGGCGCCGAAGTCCGACCACGAAGCGTCGTCGGCAATGAAGACGAGGATGTTCGGGGGCTGCTGAGCCTCCCCCGCAGACGACCACCCCGTCGCGACAAGCAGCAGAAGGAACAGCCGAGCCGGCCAACGCGGCCATGCCGGCCGCACCGCAACTCGCTGATCTCGTCCTGATGCCGGCCCGGCCGAGCGGATCACTCTCCGCCGGTTGAGCCGGCCATCGCGTCCGCCTCCAGCAGCCGCGCGCCGCGCATCACGTTGCCGAGCGCGTAGTTGCCCTCATGGCAGGCGTACTCGAAGACCTTGTTGGGAGTCGACCGCCACGTGTACTCGCCGCTCCAGGGTGTTTCCCACACATTCGAGTCTTCGACCGTGAACCCGTAGAGCAGGTTGCCGTCCGGCAGACGCTGGAAGCGCTCGACGACGTGCAGGTCCTTCGTCGCCGAACCGAGGCCCGGTTCTTCGCCGAAGTTCGTCGTGTCGACGACCAGCGTGTCGCCTTCCCACCAGCCGATCGAATCGCCCATCCAGCGGCGCTCCGAGGCCGGCGCGTGCTCGCCGCCGATGCGCACGACGCGGGCGTCGTGGACCATCTCGATCAGGATCATCACGTGGTTTCCGGTCTGCACGATCCGCTTGTGGTTGTTGTAGAGCGCCGGCAGCATCGGTGGCCCGCCGGTGGAGCTGAATCCCATCAGGCAACGCTCCGGCAGTGGCCGCTGCTCCATGTTGTCGTAGGGGCCGGAACCGTCCTCGTTCTCCTCCAGCCACCAGGCGGTGCCCGTGTTCTTGTGACCGAAGGCGGCGAACTGAGCCGCCGCGCGCGCCATGCCGGCAGGCGTCATCTCCGGGTACTGGCCGTTCGGCGGATCGGTCATGATCGAGGTCCGCCACTTGCCGTCGATCCGGACCACGTTGTCGCCCGGGTCCATGTAGAAGGCGTTGTAGCCGCCGCTGCCACCGGATGCGACCTCCAGGCCCGGATCGAAGATCGGCGCCCCGCCGACCGGCGGCGCCTCGCGGTTCGGGTCGCTCGGCTTGAAGTCGGCCTCGTAGATCTCGGCCTTGCGGCGGGCGATCGCTTCCGCTTCCTCGTCGGTCAGGGTCAGGCGATCGCCAAACTCACGCGGCCTCGTGAGGGGAGTCAGCGTTGCGACGTCGTAGGCGCCCGTCAAGTCGGGCTTGCCGTCGGCCCGCCGCGGGACATCGTCCTGCGCGGCGATGGCGATCGGTGCGGCCAGCAGCACCGCCAAGCTCAGGAGAAGGAAACGCTCAAACTTCATCCGGCACCCCCTCGTGCATCGGTGTATCCGTTGTCACAGCAACGGTACCACCGAGTCCCGGCGCCGGAAGCGCACTCCAACCAGCCGCAGCCCCGGCCGCCGCCTCGACGCTCCAGATTCCTCAAACAGGCCTGACCCTTACAGTTGAGGCAAGTTCCGCCCACTAGGTGCGCCGGCCTTCTGGCCGGCATCTGCTCCGGCCTGCACGCTCGTCGGTCTGAGGCGATGCCTCGCTACGGCTGGCCGGAAGACTCCCGATCGTCGTATGGCGCACCCGTGCCCGAGGAACCGGCAAACAGCCGGCGACCGTCGGGAAGCGTCACGTCGCGTCCGTTCGCCCGAGGCGCACCGTCGATCGCCTGATAGCCCTCCACGAGGACTTCGGTCCCCGGCGCGACCGAGTTCTTCTTCCAGCCGCGCCGTACCAGGGCGCCCGGCGGACCGCACTCGACCATCCAGGCCGTCACCGTGCCGTCCTCGTCCGTGACGTCAATGTGAATCCAGGCGTGCGGGTTCACCCACTCCACCTTCGTCACCTGGCCGCGCAGCCGCACCGGCTTCGTCGCGTCGAACTCTGCCGCGAAGGCGTGGTGAGCGGCTGCCGGCGGAGCCGGTGCGAGGAAGGCCAGGGCCGTGGCCGCGGCGAGTCCGGCGGCCAGGAGCGCCAGCCGGGAGAGGAATCGAGTCGTCTTCATGAGCGTCGTCCTGCGTGGAACTGTGACTTGACTGAAGGCCAACCCTAACACCTGCACGGCACGAGTCCGGCCGTGGAGCAACCCGCGAGGACCCCCTCCTCCCGCGGCTACGGCGCCTCGTCCGGACTCGTCGGAGGCGCCTCGACGAGGCGCAGGAAGTCCTCGGCATCGCGGCAGTCCGCCGCTGCCTGAATGGCGGCGGCTGTATCCGCGGTCGCCGAAAGCCGCTCCAGCCAGGCTTCCACCGCAGGCGAGACCGGGAGGTCGCGGGCCTGGAGCGCCTGCCGCACGAGGGAACGCGCCATGTCCAGCGCGCCCTCCGCACGGCCCTGCGCGCGGCCCTCCGCACGGCTCTCTTCGCGTTCGGCGCCGAGAAACCGGTCGTCGTCGGGGCCGGCGCCAATCGCTCTGCCCAGCCTGCGGCCCACGCGGCGCACCGCCGCCACGGTCTCCGCCGACTTCCCGTCCTCGTTCAGCGCCCGGTGAATCTCCGTCGCGCGCAAGCCTGCGAACGCCCGGCTGACGGCCAACTCGACGTAGCGGTCGCCCTCCAGCAGGTAGACCACGAGGCGCGGCCGGCCCGAAGTCCGCGGCGCCATCCATGCCGGCGACGGCACTTCCACCCACACTTCAGGAGTACCCCACGAAGCGTAGACGTCCAGCTTCCGCCGGCGGACATCCGTCGTGTGGTCCACTTCCAGCACGACATCCGGCAGCGGACCGGCGTCGATGTCGATCGTCTTCCCACGCGGCCACGGACGGTCGAGGAAGAACATCGCGTCCGGCTGCATCAGAACCTCACGCCGCCCGTCTTCCCCGAACTGCACGAGGCTCGCCGAACCGACGGCCAGAATCTTCGAGCCGCGAACCTGGGCAATCATCTCCACCAGACCCGCCACCCCGGCCGACGGAATCTCGTGATAGATCGTCGTTCCCTCGGCGATCACAACCGCCGTCGAAGTGCGCGCCTCCCAATACTCGATGCGGCCCTCGTAATCGTCCAGCTTCTCGGCCGGCAAATGAACGGCACGGCATCCCGGAAAGTCCCGCAGGTCCAGGTCCCGCGCGGGTTCGCGCAGCCTGGGCGCGCGCTTCTGGAGGGGGTCCGCCACGGCTGGCCGAGTGTACCGGTCCGGCGCCTGGACTGGCGTCGGTTGGCCGTGCCGACCGGCGACGGCGGCCGTCCGCTCCCCCCCGCGGCTACGACGCCGCGTCCGGGCCGGAAGGCGACGCCTCGACGAGGCGCAGGAAGTCCTCCGCGTCGCGGGACCCCACCGCTGCCCGGATCGCGGCGGCTGTATCCGTGGTCGCCGAGAGCCGCTCCAGCCAGGCTTCCATCGCAGGCGTGATCGGGAGGTCGCGGGCCTGGAGCGCCTGCCGCACGAGAGACCGCGCCATGTCCAGCGCGCCCTCCGCACGGCCCTCCGCGCGGCTCTCTTCGCGTTCGGCGCCGAGGAACCGGTCATCGTCGGGGCCGGCGCCAATCGCCCTGCCCAGCCTGCGACGCACGCGGCGCACCGCCGCCACGGTCGCCGCCGACTTCCTCTCCTCGTTCAGCGCCCGGTGAATCTCCGCCGCGCGCCAGCCTGCGAACGCCTGGCTGACGGCCGACTCGACGTAGCCGTCGCCTTCCAGCAGATAGATCCTCAATCGCGGTCGGCCCGAAGTCCGCGGCGCCATCCAGACCGGTTCGGGCACCTCCACCCACACCTCCGGCAAGCCCCAACCGGCATAGATTTCCAGCTTCCGTCGGCGGACATCCGTCGTGTGGTCGACTTCGAGGATCACATCGGGCAACGGGCCGATGTCGACGTCGATCACCTTGCCGCGCGGCGCGGGCCCGTCGAGAGAGAAGGTCTCGTCAGCCTGCACAAGGACCTCGCGTACGCCGTCCTCGTCGAACTGCACCAGGCTCGTCGAGCCCAGCGCCAGGATCTCCGAACCCCGGGCCAGCGCGATCTCTCGGATCAGACCGGCGAGGCCACGCGACGGTATCTCGTGATAGGCCGTAGTTCCTTCGGCGATCACAACCGCGGTCGAACTGCGGGCCTCCCAGTACTCGATACGGCCCTCGTAGTCGTCCAGCTCCTCGTCCGACAGGTGAACGGCGCGGCATCCCGGGAAGTCCGCGAGATCGAGCGGCCGCCGCGGCTCGCGGGGCCGCCGCGGACCTCTGAGGACGGGGTCGGCCATGGCTGGGGAGTGTATCGTTGCCTGACCCTCGGAGCCGTCATGAAGACAGTGAAGACCCGCATCGCCGACTACGGCGAGATGAAGGCGCGCACGATGGCGATCGCCCGTGGCGAGTACCACGCCGCCGCAACGCCGGCCGTTCCGTTCGTTGGAGCCGGCAGGTGACGGCACAGCACGATCTTGCGCTGGTCATGTACCTGTTGCTCGCGGCCGCCATCGCGAGCCTGGTTGCGGTCGTCGTGTTCGCGCTGCGTGCTCGCCCGCGGCCTCGCGTGGCGCCAACCGCAAGCGGGAAACCTGCCGAATTGGGCTTCTTCGGAGTTGTCGCCGTCGTGGCGGCAGCCGTTGTCGGCGCCGTGCTCGGATCGAGATTCGCCTCGCCGAACGACGACTGCTAGAAGGCCGCCGACCTTGAACTCCCTTCGGCGACCGCGTCGCGAGCCACGAAAGAGCCGGTCGCTCAGGGCTGCCCCGACCCTCGAACTGTGGGACGAGTTCCTGGGAGCCTGGCCGCCGGACAAGGTCCGCAGCATGTCTCTGGACGAGTACACCAATCTCGACCGGGACGACGCCTTCGTCTACTGGCTTGAGTTCCGAACCAAGGCTCTCGGCAGCATCCAGGGTGGCGACGCCGTCAAGTTCGGCATCTACCGACGCAAGGACAAGGAACCGAAGCGATCCGAGAGAGGGCGGATCTACGGCGCCGAGCACGCGTGGTTGGCCAAGTACGGCGAGACGGCGGAAGAGGCGTTCGCCACCGTGCGGTCTCGGCTGATGCAGGTCATCGACGCGGCCAGCACGGGGGATCTCGCAGCGATTGACGACGTCAACGTCTGCTGGCCCTTCGTCAAGTGGAAGGTCGCGTTCCTCTATCAGGACCGGAACGATCCCGGAATCCTGGCGATCAACAGCGAGGATCGACTGCGGGCTCGCTACGACGAGGTGTTCCCGGATACGGCAGAACCGCCTCCGCCGAGCCAACAGCACGCAGCCCTGATCGAGCACTACTCGTGGCTGGGCGACGCCCTCGACATCAGCCCCCGGATCTGGCTCGATCCGGAGGACGAGCCGGGTCCCAAGCGACCGCCCGGCCGGAGGTACTGGCTGATGGCACTCGGCCGCGACGCCAGACGTTGGCCCGCCTGCTACGAGAGCGGCGTCGCTTCCATGGGCTACGACAAACACCGCATCGACCTTGGCCGGTACGGATCTCAAGAAGAGGTTGGCCGGGCGATCGGGTCCGAGTCGGGGCGGCAGCTGAGCACGACTCGCAGGGCTCTCTGGGAGTTCTCCCACGAAATGTCGCCAGGGGACGTCATCTTCGTCAAGAAAGGGAGACGGTTCGTAGTCGGTCATGGCGCCGTGACCTCCCCGTACCGCTACGATTCCACCAGAGAGGGGCACCGACATCTTCGGGACGTCGACTGGAAGTCCAACTTCCCGGAAGGAAGGCTGCTCCGGAAGCCACTCCTGGCAATACAGACGCTCACCGAAATCACGGATCCGGAACGACTTGTCGCTCTGAAGGCAGCCGTGGGGCTTCAAGAGAGACCGCCTGGCAACCCCCACTCCCGATCCCGCGGCCCCCGGAACCTCGTGCTCTACGGCCCGCCCGGAACCGGGAAGACCTACGCCACGGCGGGCCGCGCGTTGGCGATCATCGACGGATCGCGGCCCGAAGGTCAGCCCTCCAAGGGAGATCGAGACCGCTTCGCCAGCCTTCGTTTCGGGACCACCCGGACAGCACCCGCCAAAGGCCGGATCGACATGGTGACCTTCCACCAGAACTACGCCTACGAGGACTTCGTGGAGGGCATCCGACCGAGACTCGCCGAGCCGAACGACCGGGCCGGCGACGCGGAGCCGGCGGAAGCGCGACCCTCATCCGAGCTCCACTACGAACTCCGTCCCGGCATTCTCAGACGCATCTGCGAGGCAGCCGAGGACGAACGACAGGCGGCTGCCGCCGAGGGGCGGGGACCGGAGCGCTTCGTCCTCATCATCGACGAGATCAACCGCGGCAACATCCCGAAGATCTTCGGCGAGCTCATCACCTTGATCGAACCCTCGCGGCGGCTGGGGGCCGAGGACGAGACCAGGGTCACGCTTCCCTACTCGGGCGACGAGTTCGGGGTACCGGACAACCTCTACATCATCGGCACGATGAACACCGCCGATCGCTCGATTCAGCAGCTCGACACGGCCTTGAGACGACGGTTCACGTTCGTCGAGATGATGCCGAAACCGGATCACGAACTGATCCCCGAGTCCGTCGACGGCGTGAACTGCCGCGAGATGCTGCGGGCGATGAACGAGCGCATCGCCGTGCTGATGGACCGGGAGCACCAGATCGGGCACACCTACCTGTTCAACGTGCGCGACCTCGACGACCTTGCCGACCGGTTCCGGAACCGGATTTTCCCGCTGTTGCAGGAGTACTTCTACGACGACTGGCGGAAGATTCGGGCCGTGCTCGGCGGGAACGCGTTCGTGAAGGAAGAGAAGATCGGCGAGAGGCACACGAAGAACCTGGTCCGGGAAGTCGACTTCGTGGACGAGGAAACGCCCATTCACGAGCGTCTGCCGCCGGACGATCCGGCCTGGAGAAACTCCGGCGAGTATCGGAAGATCTACGAGTCGCCCCGCTCCGATTGATGGAAGGCGCTGCACGCAGTAGACGATCCGGAAGCCGGCGCTGGGCGCCGGATGCCGGCCAGGACCCGGGTGGCGCGGGCCCGCGCCACCCGCGAACCAGTCCGTGCGCCCGTCATCGGGCGCACGGATGGCTGGCCGGCGCACCCAGTGACCGCACGGGGTTCGTCGCCGATGACTGAAGTGCAGGCTCCTCCCGCCAGGTCGCCCGCGCACCCGCTCCCGACCGAGCGCGCGCTCGTGAGCGCAAGGCCGGCGACGATTCGGACGCTTCGCGAGTACGACCCCATAGACCGCAAGCGACTTGAACTCGGCGACGCGGAGTGGGAGGGCTTGACCAGGTTCGCCCGCAAGAACCAGCTCGACAGGAACGGCAACTACCGGCCGGTGCTCCGCTTCGATCGCTCCGGCCGCGGGCTGCGAGCAACGAACTTCGTGGGCGTTCTCTCGACGTCGCGCGGCAGGCCCATCGAGATCCTCCCGAAGATCGACCTCGCTCCGGGTGCGGACGCACAAGACCAGGAAGACGAAACGCGGCGCGTGTTCCTGGAGATGCTCCGCGCATGGCGCGAGCTGCGCCACGCCGAACTGCCGCCGAGCGCCATCCGGTCGCTTCGGCGCTTCCCCATGCTGGAGGCGTTCGCACACCTGTTCCTCCAGAACCTCTCCCGTCTCGCGCGCCACGGCCTCGCCCGGCGGTACGTCCGGGTCGAGGACAACCTGCCCTTCCTTCGCGGCCGCCTCCTGTTCCAGCAGCAGGTGCGGGAGAACCTGACGAACCGGGCGCGGTTCTACGTCGCGCACGACGAGTTCAGCCCGAACCGTCCAGCGAATCGGCTGATCCGCGGCACGCTGGACCGGCTGCGGCGGACAGTGCGGAACGAAGAGAACAGGCGACTGCTTCGCGAGTTGACCGACGCGTTCGCCGACGTGCCGCCAACGACGGATCCCGCCAGCGACTGGCGGCGCCACTGTGTCGACCGGACGATGCAGCACTACCGCCCGGTCATGGCCTGGGTGCGGCTGTTCCTGTTCCGCCAAGGCCTCGCCACGTTTCACGGCGAGCACGAGAACCGGTCGCTGCTGTTTCCGATGGAGGAGGTCTACGAGGACTTCGTGACCCGGTGCTTCAGGCGCTACCAGCGCGAGTACGGCGTCCAGGCGCAGGGACCGCGGAAGAAGTTGACGCACGACCCGGCGGCGTTCACGATGAAGCCGGACATCACGCTCGCGGATGCACGCGGCAGGATCGGGTTCATTCTCGACACGAAGTGGAAGCGGCTCAAGTCAGCCTCGGACGAGCCGACGAAGCGCGGCGTCTCGCAGGCGGACATGTACCAGTTGTTCGCCTATGGCAAGCGCTACGGGTGCCGGACCGTGGCGCTGGTGTATCCGCGGACGGACGGGTTCAGCAAGCCGGTCCGGTTCGTCTTTGACGACGAACTCACGCTGCTTTGCCTGCCGTTCGATGTGTCGGCGCCGGAACAGGGCGTCACGGATTGCGTCGCCGCCTTGCAGTGCTCAACGCCTGCCCCGAGCTGACGCTGGGCTTGCGCGAGCCCTGACCGGGGTCTACTGCGCGCCCGAGCCCGTCTCCGCTGCCGCGGCAGCTTCCTCACGGTCGCGCGCTCTCGCACCGGAGAGGATGTTCGTCATCCCGTAGTTGCCTTCGTGGCAGGCGTACTCGACGAGTTCGTACTGCTCGTTGTCGAGCTCGAACTCGAAGCGGCCGGTCCAGGACCTGGTCCACACGGTCGGGTCTTCCACTGTGAACTCGTACTCGAGCCGGTTCGGGCCGAGGCGCGTGTAGCGCTCGGTGAGCTTCATGTTCTCGCTCGAACCGCGATAGTTCGTGCGGCCGTTGAACCCCGTGGTCTCCACCACCAGGGTGTCACCCTCCCAGCGGCCCTGGGGGTCGCCGAGCCACTGCTTGATCCCGGAACCGAGCGGCTCCCGCTCGGCCGTCGGCACGACGCGGGTCTCGTGGATCATCTCCTTCTGGATGGCGACGAAGCCCGGGCTCTGGCTGATCTGCAGGCCGTTGTTGTAGATAGAGGGCATCATCATTCCCGGCAGGCCCCGGCTGATGCAGCGGACGTACGCGCTGAGATCTTCCGGTCCCGCGGGCCGGCGCCTCACGTAGTCGCCGAACGACGCGGCCGCGTTGCGCTGCCGCTCCCGCGCCTCCTCGGTCAGAGGCGGAATGCGACCATCCGGCGGGTCGATGATCATCGCCACCTGCCGCGAGGGCGCGGACTTGACGTAGCCGAGGGTCGTGTCCCGCCACTCCCGCTCGTAGCCCCAGATGCTCCCCAGGGTACCCCGCTCGCGGCGCGCGGCCGCCTCTTCGGCAGTCAGTTCCGCGACATCGGCGAGATCATCCGGCCGTTCCAGGGGGATGCCGTGGGCCTTGTTGCCGGACCACATTCCCTGCAGATCGGGCGTTCCCCAAGGGGTCCGCGGAACGACGTAGGGCTCGGCCGAGGGGACCTGGTCGGCATCCGATCCGAAGTCCGCGTCGACGCCCCGCCAGCCTGACTCGATCACCGCCACCCGGACGTTGTCGGGGGCGGCGACGAAGCCGCGCTTCGCCTCGGAGCGGCCTCCCTCCGGCCGTTCGGGATCCCGAGTGAAGTGGACTCCGCGGTCACGCAGACCGACCGCCGCCGTCTCGAGATCCGCGAGTTCGAACGCCAGGTGATCGATCGCCCGGCCGGCGCTCGGCGCGGGCTCGCCCTCGGGATGCTTCGAGACGAACAGCCAGACCTCGCCGAAACGGAGCCCGTCCTGCGTTCCGCGCAGGCTCTCCGGCGCGCCGCCGAAGGTCTCCCGGTACCAGCCGAGAGTCCGTTCCGGATCGCTCGCGCTCAGGTGAACGTGATGGAAGCCCAGCGTGTCGACGTCTTCGACCACCTCGATCCGGGTGCCCCAAGGATCGAAGATGCGGCCGACCTTGAACAGGCCGGGTTCGTCGCGAAGCGTCGAACCGTCGTCGTAGCGCTGCAGGCGAACGCCGGAGCCCCTCACGCCGACCGCCTCCAGTTCGGCCATCTTCTCTTCCAGGTCGGCAAAGGAGAAGCCGATGTGGTCGATGCCGGTGCCCTGGCTCGCGCCCATGATCGGCCCTTGGGAGAACTCGATCACCGCGTTGCCGCAGTCGACCGCCTCGGCGCGGCCTTCGATCGGCTCGCAGTCCAGGTGTCGCTCGTACCACTTGGCCGCCTCGCTACGGGCGGACGTGGTCAACTGGACGGTCACATCGTCGGCCGCGGCCGGCGACGCGGTCAGTCCCGGCAGGAGGGCCACGGCAAGGACGCAAGCGCCTAAGCTGCGGATGCTACGTGGCGGATGCCGACGGGGACGTCGGCGCACCCAGTGGACGACAAGGGCGCAAGGACCGAAGCTGCGGATGCTACGGCTCGTCACTGGTCGGTTCTTCTTCGCGTCGGCGCAGGTGGCCATAGAGCAGCTCCTCGGAAAACTCGACACACTTGAACTCCAGCACCCGGACGTTCTCCTCCACGCGCCGGTACAGCGGCATGCGGATCGTCCACGGTTCGGTGAAGACGTTGGGGTCCTCGAGCGTCGCCTCGTAGGTCATGGAATTCGGGCCGGTCGGCGTGTAGCGCTCGGTAACGCGCAACGTGTCGCTGGCGAAGTTGCCGGCCCTGTCGAACCAAGCCTGCCCGGTGAAGCCGGTTGCCTCGACGACCAGGGTGTCGCCCTCCCAGCGGCCGTGCGAACGGCCCATCCAACTGTCGATGGGCGGCGGCTCCGGATTCTCCTTGTCCATGTGGATCGTCCGGTTCGCCTCGGCGAAGCCGTAGACGACCATGATGTGGCTCGTCCCCTGGAGAATCTGGAACGGAAACGGCATGTAGGTCGCGCGCGGCACCCCGGGCAGGTAGCACTTCGCCTCGGGATCTTCACGCCAGCGATTCTCGAAGTTCTCCCGCTGTTGCTCGCGCGCCCAGTCCTGATAGGGGATTTCGCCGCCGACGACAACCCCCTGGCCCGGCGGCATCGTGGTCAACGTGCCGTACTCCGCCGGGCCGGCGGCCGCCGAGTGGTCCTCCAGGTTCCAATGGGCCGTGTTCATCGCCTGCCAGACCCCGTTGATGTCCGGGTTGCCGTCGTAGTGACGCGAGACCGCGTCACCGGCGTCCTGCGCCGCTGCGGGCACGACCAACATCAGGAGGAGAACGGCAAGCCCCACCGGCCGCCGCCACAGGTTCAACTGGCGTCGTTTCTTCATTCCCGTCTCGTCAGAGATGATCGCGGAGCATACCAACGCGGCGGGCAATACACTCATCCCCTAACCCCCAGCCAGGAGAACTCAACGATGATCGACCTGAACCTGACCGGCCGCCGAGCCGTCGTCACGGGCGCCAGCCTCGGCATCGGCGCCGCCACCGTCCGCCTGCTCGCCGACCAGGGCGCAGAAGTCGCCTTCTGCGCCCGCAACGAAGATGCTGTCGCCGCCCTCGACGGCTACGAGCCGTCCTCAGGCGCAGGCAGCGTCGCGGGACACGTCGCCGACATGGCCGACCGCGACTCGATCGACGGCTTCTTCGAGGCGGTCCTCGCCGGCGGCACGGTCGACATCCTCGTGAACAACGTCGGCGCCGGGCCGTCGCGCAACTTCCTCTACATGACCGACGACGACTGGGAGGATCTGTTCCGGCTCAACCTGCTGTCCGCGGTGCGCAGCACGCGGCACTGCCTGCCGGGGATGCGCAAGCAGAAGTGGGGCCGGGTCGTGATGATCGCGAGCGCCGCGGCGAAGTACCCCGGCGCCGCCCTGATCGACTACGGCGCCTCGAAGGCGGCGATGGTCGCCACCGGCAAGGCGCTCTCCGGCAAGTACGGCCGCGACAACGTGCTGTTCAACTCAGTCCTCCCCGGCCTGATCCACACGGCCATGTGGGAGAAGGCCGCGAAGGAGATCGCGAACGCCCGCGGTGGCGACTGGGAAGACGTGATCCGGAACAACGGCAAGAACGTCCCCGTCGGCCGCTACGGCACCTCGGAAGAGGTCGCCAACATGATCGTCTTCCTGTGCTCCGAGGCTGCTTCCTACGTCAACGGCGCCGTGATCGACGTCGACGGCGGGCAGGGCCGGCACATCTGAGGGTTCACGCGTCAGTTCCGCAGCACAGAGACGTCGGATGCCGCCACGAGCTGGGCGTCCGCAGTCACCAACGTCAGGTCCATCACCTTCGCCGTGGCAGCGAGGAAGCGGTCTGCGGGATCCTGATGCGGCAGATCGACTGTACGACTCGCCAGTGCGATCTCGTGGGTGATCGCAGCTTGCCGCGTGGGCATCCGTCTCATCGCATCTTCGATCCAGTCCTCGACGGATACGTTCAGGATGACACAGCCCTTCTCCACGAGCATCGCAAGTTCCCAGATACTGATCGGCGAAAGCCAGAGTTCGTTCTCCGGCGACCCGAGGGCGTTCACCGTTGCGGGGCGTAAGCGGCGCCGCTCCATGCGGCTCCACACCCAGATGTGCGTGTCGAGAAGGAGTCTCAAGACCGCAGAACTTCCCACTCCTCCTCCGGCACGACCGGCGAGACGATGTCACCGACGATCTTTCCGGTATGCCTCATGTCGCCAAGCACGCGCCGCGGCTGAACGGCGGGCGATGGCGGAACGATCTCGGCGACCGGCTTGCCGAAACGCGTGACCAGCACGGGTTCTCCCGTTCGATTGACGCGTTGCAACACCGCCAGACAGGTCGCCTTGAACTTCGAGATCGCCACTTCCTCCATCCGTTCCCCTCCTACGTTACGAGGTTTGCCCTCCTGCGTTACGAGGTGGAATGTGTACCATGGTCAATGACCATGGTCAAATCCCGTCCGGCCAACCGTCTACCAGGAGATTCGGATGCGCGGCGTCCAGATTCCTGGTCGCTTCCTGGTTTGCGCCGCCGAACCGGCAGTCCGCTACTGCTCCTCCGAGCCCTCGATCTCAGCGATCCCTGACGCCGTCTCCTCCAGCAGCGCCTGAGCCCCGCGCCGGATCAGACTGCCGACGCCGGGTGCCTGGAAGAAGCTGAAGCCCTCCCGGTCACGCCAGGCCAGCGGACCTCCCAGCTTGAGGCCGGCGCCGAGCACGGCCTCGCGGATGCGGTCGACCATCGCCTCGTACTCCGGCTCGCCCTGGCGCTTGCCGGAAAAGCTGTAGAGGTCGGTGGAGGCCGCGAACACGACGTCGACGCCGGGGACGGCGGCGATCTCCTCAACCGCCTCGACGCCCGCCGGCGACTCGATCATCGCCACGATGAGGATGTTCTCGTTCGCGGTCGCCCGGTAGTCGCGGCCCCACAGGGCGCCGTACTGGCCGCCGCCCAGGCTGCGCCGACCCTCCGGCGGGAACTTGGCGAAGCGGACAGCCCGCTCCATCTTCTCGGCCGTGCGAACCATCGGCACGACGATGCCGAGAGCGCCGAGGTCGACCGCCTTCTGGATGTCTCCCTCCGTCGCGTCAGGCACGCGGATGAAGGGAATGGCCGACGCATCGCGGCAGGCCCAGAGCATCCGCGCCACGTCCTGGTACGTCAGCGGGCTGTGTTGCATCTCGATCCAGGTGAAGTCGAAGCCAGCGTTGGAGGCAGCGCAGTAGCTGTCCGGATCGGCCGAAGAGATGCTGACGCCGACGATCCCCTCGCCGCTCATCAGCTTCTGCTTGGCCGTGTTGTACATCCGCACGCCGTCTTCCTGGCCGGCGGCCGGTGCAGCCGCCAGCGCAAGACTCAGGGCCATCCCGAGTGCAATGGCAAGTTGAACCGTTCTCATGCTTCCTCCCCTGCTTCCGAAGCGCCCGCGGCGCCCGCAGGCGACTGCCCGGCCCGTCCGCCGCGCTGTCCCCGCAGCGCCAGGTCGACGCCGACCAGGCGCCGGTTGCCTTCGACCCGGCTCGAGCTGCCGCGAATCTCGCGCGTGACGAGATAGTCGGCAAAAGCCGCCTCGACGTTCGCGCTATAGCCCATCGCGTCCTGAGCCTTGTTCACAGCCAGTTTGCCCATGCGCAGCACCACCGGATCGTTCTCGGCAACCCGCTCGGCGTAGGCCATCGTCTCGCGCTCGAGCTCATCCTCCGCGTAGACCCGATTGACCAGCCCCATCTCGCACGCCTCCTCCGCGTCGATGAAGCGGCTCTCAAACAGGACTTCCTTCGCCTTGCGGGGATGGATGTCCCAGGGCACCGTGAAGGTCTCGAACAGGCTGGCGAGGAACCGCGCGCTCGGGGCGGCAAAGATCAGGTCCATCGACGCCGCGATCATCCAGCCGCCGAAAATGCAGTAGCCGTGCACCATCGCGATCGTGGGCTTGTGCAGGTTGCGCCACTTGACCGTGTTGTCCAGGTTGTACCAGCGAAACGCCTCGTACCAGTCCATGCCGACCCACTGGGTGAGCCCGCGGGCCTCGATGTCCGCCTCCTGCTCCGGCGTCCCCAGGTCGTGGCCGGACGAGAAGTGCCTGCCGTCGCCCTTCAGGACGACGACCCGGACGTCTTCGTCGGCCATCGCGCGGTCGAGTTGCCGGTCCAGGTCGTCGAGCAGCTTCCAGCTCTGGGCGTTGTGGTAGCGCGCCCGGTCCAGCGTCAGCACCGCGACCGGGCCGCGCCGTTCGTAACGAACCTCTTCTGCTGCCATATCCTGTCCTCGGCTTGTGATGTGGGGGAAACCGATGAAGCGTAGCGCACCGATCAGCGTCGTTCTGCTCTGCACACTGGGACTCGCCTGCGGCGCCGGCCAGGAGTCCACGGCGCCCGGCGACAGCGCCAGGCCTCCCAACCTCGTCCTCGTGATGACCGACGACCAGGGCTACGGCGACTTCGGCTTCACCGGCAACCCGGTGATCGAGACGCCCAACCTCGACGCCCTGGCGGCCCAGAGCGCGCAGGTCGACCGCTTCTACGTCAGCCCCGTCTGCACCCCGACCCGGGCATCGCTGATGACCGGCCGCTACAACTACCGCACCCGCGCCATCGACACCTACATTGGCCGCGCGATGATGGAACCGGACGAAGTCACGATCGCCGAGATGCTCCGGGACGCCGGCTACGCGACCGGCATCTTCGGCAAGTGGCACCTGGGCGACAACTACCCGATGCGCGCGATGGACCAGGGCTTCGAGGAAAGCCTCGTCCACCGCGGCGGCGGCATCGGCCAACCCTCCGACCCGCCCGGCGGCGAGGGCAAGTACACCGACGCGGTCCTGTTCCGCAACGGCCTGCGCGAGGAGACGACCGGCTACTGCACCGACGTCTACTTCGACGCCGCGTTCGAGTTCATGGAACGGGCGGCCTCCGAAGGACAGCCGTTCTTCGCCTACGTGCCGACGAACGCGCCCCACGGCCCCTTCCACGACGTGCCCGAAGACTGGCTGGACTTCTACCGGCAGGTAGACCTGAGCGCCGTGCTCCCCGACCCCGAACAGGCCAGCGACGAAGTCCTCGACCGGCTCGCCCGCAGCTACGCGATGATCAGCAACATCGACGACAACGTCGGCCGGCTGATGGCGCGGCTCGACGAGATGGGCCTGGCCGAGAACACGATCCTCATCTTCCTGGACGACAATGGACCGGACCGGGACCGCTACAACGCGGGGCTTCGCGGCCGCAAGGGCTCCACCCTGGAGGGCGGCATCAGATCGCCCCTGCTGGTGCGCTGGCCGGGACGGCTGCCCGCCGGCGGCGAGCCCGTCGACCGCATCGCGGCCCACATCGACATTGCCCCGACCCTGCTCGACGCCGCCGGCGTCGAGCAGCCCGCGGGTCTGCACCTGGACGGTCGCAGCCTGCTCGGCCTGCTGACCGGCAACGGCGACGCCGCAAACTGGCCCGATCGCACCTTGTACTTCCAGTTCCACCGCGGCGACGAACCGAAGCCGCTTCACGCCTTCGCCGCGGTGGGGCAGCGCTACAAGCTGCTCCATCTGTCCCCCCGAGGCGAGGGGGACTGGCAGGGCGAACTCAACCTGGAGCTGTACGACCTCGAGGCGGACCCGGGTGAGAGCCACAACCTGATTAACGATTTGCCGGAGGTCGCGGCCGGGATGCAGGACGCCTATCTGGAGTGGTTCAAAGACGTGAGCAGCACCCGCCCGGACAACTACGCACCGCCGCGAATCGTCGTCGGCACGGATCACGAACCCGTCACCGTCCTCACGCGGCAGAACTGGCGGCGGATCACCGACGATCAGGGCTGGCGACCGACATCCCAGGGCCACTGGCTGCTTAGCGCACAGAGCGACACCGCGTTCGATGTCGAGGTTCGCCTTGTTGCGGGCTCCACCGGCACGCTGCGCCTCGCCACCGGCGACCGGGAAGTCAGCCAGGACCTGTCCCCGGAACAGAGAACCGCGACGTTCGAGGATGTCGCGGTCGTTGCCGGCGACTTCGCCCTCAGCGCCGCGGCCGGCGAGGACGAGGAACGGCGAGGAGCGCATCACGTCGTGCTGCGCCGGCGTTAGCGCGGCAGAAGGTCGGAACCCGTGTGGCGCGGGGACGCGCCACACGCGAACCAGTTCGTGCGCCTGTCAGCAGGCGCACGAATGGCAGCCGGCGCTTCGCGCCGGATGCCGGCGGGGACGCCGGCGCACCCAGTTTCTGCCGCGCTAGCACCGCACCGGTGCTCTGCTAGTCTCCGCGCCCAATGCCGCACCGGACCGGTTCGCCGCTTGCCATCGTCAAAGCTCTCGCGCTGACGCTCGCCACTCTGCTCACCGGAGCCTGGGACGCGAACGGCCACGGCCACGACGCTGCAGCGGCGAACGTCGCCTACTGCGCGGTCGATCACGAAGCGGAGGCCACCGGGCCTGCGAGCCGTGGCACCGTCAGCAAGGCCGCGCCGCTGCACGACCATTCCTGTGTCGCCTGCAAGCTCGGCCGCTCCAAGATCGCAGAGGCCGCGAACGCCTCCAGCGCGAGCCCCCTGGACCTCTCGTCGGCCGCGGCAAGGCCCACTGACGAAGGCAGGCCCAAGAGCGGCGAGCACTGGCAGCAAACCGCCCGCGGACCACCCCTGGGCTGAGTCGACTCCGCCTCCGACCCTCCTCTGAACGCAAATCGCGTCGGAGTCGTCGGAGGCCGGCAACACAACGAGCGCCCCTCGTCGGGGCAACTGCGACGGGACCGTCACGGTCAGCCAAGGCTGACCTCAGCGGCGTCGCAAGTCGTCTCCACCGGCGATTCGGTGCGCTCCCGAGGCTGCGGACGCCGCAGCCAGCGACCCACACCCATCGACCAGGACTGAACGAACCAGGAACTCCCCATCATGCTTTCTCACCAGACCAAGCCTTCGCATTCCCCTCTGCCGCGGCGCCGCCCCCACCCGCGTCAGGCGGTGACGGGCGCCATTCTCTGCGCCCTCGCCTTCCTTCTCACCCCACTGACAGCCGGCGCTCAGGAGACCGGCTCCGTCGCCGGCAGCGTCGAAACCCACGGCGAGAGAATCGTGCTCGCCGTGGCACGCATCCCTGAGCTCGGCATCAACACCGCGGTGTCCACGGACGGTGCGTTCCGGTTCGACGAGGTGCCGGCCGGCACCTATCTCGTCGTCGTCGCGATCCCCGCCTTCGGCACGGCAAGCGAATCGGTCACCGTCGCGGGCGGCGACGAGGTGGAGGTCCAACTCGAGATGCGTCACGGAACGCACTTCGACGAGGTCGTGGTCACCGCGACCGGCGACCTGCGCCCCGCCTCCGAGCTGGCGAATCCCGCCTCCGTGTTGTCGGGCCCGGACCTGCAACTGCGCCTCGGCTCCACATTGGGCGAGACGCTGGAGAACGAACCCGGCGTGTCCTCGACCGCGTTCGCACCCGGCGCCGGGCGGCCGATCATTCGCGGCCTGACCGGTGCCCGAGTGCGTGTCATGGAAGGCGGTCTCGACACCGGTGACGCCTCCTTGGTCAGCGCCGACCACGCCGTCACCTTCGAACCGGCACACGCCGAGCAGATCGAGATTCTGCGTGGCCCCGCCACGCTCCGCTTCGGTTCGGAGGCCATCGGCGGCGCGATCAACGTTGTCGACGGCCGGATTCCGACCGAAAGGCCGGTCTCGGCGCTGACAGGCACGATCGACCTTCGCGGCGGTTCCAACGCCGACGAGCGGATGGGCGCGGTCCATCTCAACGGCGGCGGCGGCGAATGGGCCTGGCACCTGGGCGCCGTCAGCCGGGAGACCGATCCCTACGAGATTCCCGGCTACGCCCGCGTCGAGGAGGACCACGAGGACGAAGACGACGACGAGCACGGGGAAGAAGAAGAGGAGAACACCTTCGGGATGGTTCCGAACACGGACCTGATGACCGAGAGCGGTCGCTTCGGCTTCACCCGTTTCTTCGGCGACCGCGGCTCCATCGGCGTCTCAGTCAGCGGTTTCGACACGAACTACGGGATTCCGGCCGGCGCGCACGCCCATGGCCACGAGGATGAGCACGGCCACGACGACGAGGATCACGACGAAGACCACGACGAGCACGGGGAAGAAGAGGAACTCCCGGTCCGCGTCGACATGAAGCAGCGCCGCGTGGACCTGCGGGCCGAGGCCCTGCCGGCAGCCGGCGCCTTCCAGAGGATCGAGGTCCGGATGACGGGAACCGACTACGAGCACGTCGAGCTCGAAGGTCCCGACCCCGGCACGACCTTCTTCAACGAGTACTTCGAGACCCGGCTCGAGATGTTCCAGCGCGAGCGCGGCCGCAGCCGCGGTTCCGTCGGCCTCCAGTACTCGGACCGCGACCTCGCCGCCTTCGGCGAGGAGGCGTTCGTGCCTCCCACCCAGACCCAGGGATGGGCGCTCTTCACCTCACAGGAAATCGAGGCCGGCGCGGTTCGGTGGCAGTTCGGGGCCCGCTTCGAACAGCTCGACCACAACCCGGTGAGCTCTGTCGACACGTCGCACGACGGCGTGTCCGCTTCAGCGGGCCTGGTCTGGGACGCCGACTCCGACTGGACGCTCGGCGTGTCGGTCGCCCGGTCGGCCCGCCTGCCCACGTCGGAGGAGCTCTACTCCGACGGCGTCCACGTCGCCACGCAGAGCTTCGAGATCGGCGACCCGAACCTCGGCAACGAGGTCGGCACCGGTATCGACGTGTCGCTGCGCCGGACGGAAGGACCCGTCACCGGCGAACTGACGATCTTCCGCCAGAGCTTCAGCGACTTCATCTACCAGCAGTTCACCGGCGAAGCGGAGGGTGAGATCGCCGTCCTCCGCTACAGCCAGGCCGACGCCTCGACCGAGGGCGCCGAACTCCGGCTCCGGTTCGAACTGCTCGACCGGAACGACCACCATCTGCACATCCAGGCGATGGCCGACACCGTCGACGCCGAGCTCGACGCCGGCGGCAACCTGCCGCGGACTCCCCCCATGAGCTTCGGCGCCGGCCTGCACTACCACGGCCACCACTGGCGCGCCGCGGTGGAAGGTCGCTGGTTCGACGACCAGAACGATGTCGCGGAACTGGAGACCTCGACCGAGGGCTACACGATGCTCAACGCCCACGTCGGCCGTCGCTTCATCCTCGGCAACCAGATCCTCGACGTGCTCCTGCGGGGTCGCAACCTGATGGACGAGGAAGCGCGGGTGCATACGTCGTTCCTGAAGAACTTCGCGCCGCTGCCCGGCAGGGACATCACCCTGTCGGCCCGGTTCTGGTTCTGAGTCAGGTTCGGCGCGGGGTCGAGAGCGCGCCGGCGCCCGCTATGCGGGTCAGCCGGTCGCTCTCGGCCATCCGCCGCTTCTGAGAGCCACACCGCGGATCAATGAAGCTCTCCGTGCCACGCCGGTCCCACTCGGCGCTCGCGATCGTCAACGCCCTGGCGCTGACGATCGCCGCGCTGCTCACCGCCTGGGACGCGGGCTGCCACGGCCACGAAGCGCCAGCGGCGACTAACGCCTGGTGCACGATTGATCACGAAGCCGAGGCCACCGGGGCGACGAACCACGCCACGCTCGGCAAGGCTTCGACACTTCACGAACATTTCTGCGTCGCCTGCAGAATCGGAGGCTCCAAGCCCGACGAGGCAGGCAGGGCCTCCGTCGCAAGGCCCCTCGACGTTGTTTCGGCCGCAACAAGGCCCGCGAACGACGGCAGCGCCAGGCGCGGCGACCCCAGACAGCAGGCCGCCCGCGGTCACCGTTTCAGCCGGCCGCGAGACGACCGTCGAACTGGAGCACGATCACTTCACCCACTTCGACGAGATCGTCGTCACCGCATCCGGCGACCTCCGGAACGAGTCCGAGCTGCCGAACGCGATCTCCGTGTTGGGCGGCGCCGACCTGCAACTGCGCTTGGGGGCGACGCTAGGCGAGACCCTGGCGGCGGAACCGGGCCTGTCCTCGACCGCGTTCGTGCCGGGAGCGGCGCGGCCGGTCATTCGCGGCCTGTCGAGCGCCCGTGTTCGGGTGCTCAACGGCGGCATGGGAACCGGTGACGTTTCCGTGGAGAGCGCCGATCACGCGGTCACGTCCGATCCGCTCCTGGCCGAGCAGATCGAAGTGCTGAGAGGTCCCGCCACGCTCCGCTACGGCTCGGGCGCCATCGGCGGCGCCGTGAATGTCGTCGACGGTCGCATTCCAGCCAACCGAGCGGCAAAGACCTTCGGCGGCAGGATCGACCTGGTCGGGGGTTCGGTGGCCGGCGAGAGGACGGGCGCGCTCCAGCTCAATGGCGGCGGCGGCGAATGGGCCTGGCACATAAGGGCCGTCAGCCGGAAGGCCGATCCGTATGAGATCCCTGGCTACGCCCGCCTCGAGGAGGACCACGACGACCACGGCGACGACGAGCACGACGACCACGGCGACGAGGACGACCACGGCCACGAAGACGAAGACCTTGACGACCACGGCGAGGAGGATGACCACCATGGCGAGGAGGACGAGCACGATGACGACGAGAACATTCGCCTCGACATGAAGCAGCAGCGCATCGACCTCAGAAGCAGCGTCTACCTGCCCGCGCCCGCCTTCGAGAAGCTCGAAGTGCAAATCTCCGGAACGGACTACGAGCACGTCGAGTTCGAAAGGGGCCACACCGGCGTCGTCTACACGAACGACCTCTTCGAGACCCGGGTCGAGATGTTCCAGCGCGAGCGGCGCGCCAGCCGGGGCAGCGTCGGTGTGCAGTATGTGAACCGCGACCTCGCCGCCATCGGCGCCGAGTCCTTCATCCCCCCGACCCACTCGAACACCTGGGCAGCGTTCACCTCCCAGGAGATCGAAAGGGGCTCGCTTCGCTGGCAGTTCGGCGCCCGGTTCGAACAGGCCGAGCACAACCCGGCAAACGGGCCGGCCTGGTCCGGCGACGGCGTTTCCGCGTCAACAGGCATGGTCTGGACGGCCGCAGAGGCGTGGAACCTCGGCCTGTCCGCCTCCCGATCAGTTCGTCTCCCCAGCCCTGGAGAGCTGTTCTCGGACGGCGCTCACATACCCACCCGGACCTTCGACATCGGCGATCCCGATCTCGGCCGTGAAGTCGGCGCCGGCCTGGACCTCACCCTGCGCAAGGAGGAGGGAATCCTCCAGGGCAAGTTGACCTTCTTCCGGCAGGACTTCCAGGACTTCATCTACCACGCGTTCACCGGTGCGGAGCTCGCGGGCTTCCCGGTCGTCCAATACAGCCAGGCCGACGCGACGATGGCCGGCGCCGAGCTCCACGCGCGGATCGAGCTTGCGGAATGGAATGGGCATGACCTGCACATGGAGATCCTGGGCGACACGGTCGACGCCGAGCTGGACGAAGGCGGAAACCTGCCGAGGATTCCGCCCATGAGTCTGGGCGCCGGCCTCCACTACCACGGCCACGACTGGCGGGCAGCGGTCGAGTGGCGCCGGGTCGACGACCAGAACGATGTCGCACAGCAGGAGACGCCGACCGACGGCTACACGATGCTGAACGCCCACGTCGGCCGGCGCTTCACGCTGAAGGACGAGATCGTCGACGTGCTCCTGCGGGGCCGCAACCTGACCGACGAGGAGGCGCGCATGCATACCTCACTCCTGAAGACGTTCGCGCCCCTGCCCGGGCGCGACATCACGCTGTCAGTCCGCTACTGGTTCTGAGTCGGGACCGCATGGTGAGGCGTCCAGCTATAGCTAGCGACGACCGTCCAGGGGCCCGGCCCCCTTTCGCCAGATACGAATCATCAACGTGATCCGTTACGGTCAGGGTCCGATCGATCCTCAAGCAAAGGAGTTGCCTGTGCGCGCCAACAGTGCCTGTGACGGAGCCTGCCCGCGGTGGCCAGTGCCGTTCGTCCTCGTCTTCCTGCTCGCGGTCGCGACGACCGGAGCCCAGGTGCCCGCCGGGGCGCCTGACGACGTAGGGTTATCCGCGAAACGGCTCGACCGAATCGGCGAGATGATCCAGCGCGCCATCGACGCGAAGCAGATCTCAGGCGCTGTCACCGTCGTCGCGCGGCGCGGCCACGTCGCCCACTTCAAGGCGCGAGGCCTCATGAACGTCGAGGCGAACGCCCTGATGCGGAAGGACGCCATCTTCCCGATCGCCTCGATGACGAAGCCGGTGACCGGCGGCGTGGCAAGCGCCGCGACGTCACGCATCGCGCCTCGCGACGAGACCGGCACCGTCGCGGACTGGGCGGCCGCGCTAGGAGCGGCCCCCCTCGACTTCCAGCCGGGCACGCGCTGGAGGTACAGCGGGCTGGCGGGGATCGACACGCTGGGGCGCATCGTCGAAGTCGCCTCGGGGCTGACGTTTGACGAGTTCCTGCGGCAGCGGATCTTCGAGCCCCTGGGAATGAAGGACGCCGCCTTCAACGTGCCCGAGGACAAGAAGTCGCGCGTCGTCGTGCTCGACGGCGTCGCGGCCCGCGGCGACCACCGGTCCACCGGCAGCTTCGGCTGGCTTGGCGCGTTCGGCACTGCCTGGTGGGTCGACCCCGGGGAGGACCTGACCGCGATTCTGATGGTGCAAACGCCGGGCGGTCCGCTCCGGGCCGACTTTCAGAACGCCGTGATACAGGCGATCGTCGACTGACACGAGCTGATCGGCGCGCAACACTCGGTCCGTGGGGCGTGGATGTAGGGGCGTAGAGGCAACTCGCGCGACCGACGAGGAGCCGAGGTCTTGGATACCCTGAATCGGATGACCCGAACCCTGATCGCGTTGGCCGGTGTGCTGTTGCTGGGGTCGACCCTGGAAGCGCAGGAAGGCGAGTGGCCATACTTCGGCGGCGACCGCACCTTCAAGCGCTACTCGCCGCTCGACCAGATCGACGCCTCGAACGTCGGCGATCTACGCATCGTCTGGCGACGTCCGGGTCTGGAACCGGAGCTCAAGGAGGAGTTCCCCGAGCTGCGTCCGGGCAACAACCTGCGATCGACGCCCATGATGGTCGAAGGTCGCCTTTTCCTGACCAACCTCGTTGGCCTGCTGCGCGCAGTAGACCCGGCGAGCGGCCAGACCTTGTGGTCTCAGGCGCCGTTCGAGCCGACGATCGAAGAGGCACGCGGCTTGAGCCCGCGAGGCGTCGACCTCTGGACCGACGGCCAGCAGCAACGAGTGTTCCTCGCTCGCGGCAACTACCTGTACTCGGTCGACGCCTCAACTGGCGAACTCGACGGCGACTTCGGCGACCAGGGGCGCGTCAGTCTCCGCCTCCCGGGACCGCTTGCCGGCGATTTCGCCGTGACTGCCGGGCCGATCGTCGTGGGCGACGTCGTCGTGGTGACCGGATTCACCGGAGGCGCCGGCGACGGCGGCAGCAAGAAGGAGGCGACGCCGGAGGATGTGCGCGGCTACGACGTCCGCACGGGCCGCCGGCTGTGGACGTTCCACGTCGTGCCGCGACCGGGCGAGCCGGGCAACGAGACCTGGGGCGACGACTCGTGGGAGTACTCGGGTGACCTCGGGTCGTGGTGCTGCCTGTCGGCCGACGAGGAGCTCGGTTACGTCTACGCCCAGATCTCGGCCCCGACCGCGGCGTACTACGGCGGCCACCGGCCCGGCGACAACCTGTACTCCAACTCACTCGTGGCACTGAACGCCAGGACGGGCGAGCGAATCTGGCACTTTCAGATGGTGCGCCACGACGTCTGGGAGTGGGACACCGTCGGTCCGGCGACCCTCGGCGAGATCACGGTCGATGGGAGGCGTATCGACGCCGTCATGCAGCCCTCGAAGACCGGCTTCCTCTACGTCTTCGATCGCCGTACCGGGGAGCCGGTGTGGCCGATCGAGGAGAGGGCCGTGCCCGGCTCACGGGTCCCCGGGGAGCAACTGTCCCCGACCCAGCCATTCCCGACGAAGCCGCCGCCCTTCGACCGACAGGGATTCGTGGAGAGCGACCTGATCGACTTCACACCGGAGCTCCGGGCACGGGCCCTCGAACTCGTCAAGCCCTTCCGTCTCGGGCCGATCTTCACGCCGCCCGGCCTGATGGACGACGACCAGGGGAAGATTGGCACTCTGACGAATCCGGGATGGTGGGGAACGGGGAACTGGCACACCGGCGCCTTCGATCCCGAGACCGGCGTCTACTACGCCGTGTCCCACACTTGGCCGAGCGTGTACTCCCTGAAACAGCCGGAAGGCAGCGACGCGACGCTCGGCTACGTGGTCGGCTCCGACAGTCCCGACGTACCGACCCTCGACGGACTCCCGATCGTGAAGCCACCCTATGGTCGGATCACCGCAATCGATCTGCATCGCGGCGAGCACGTGTGGATGGCGGCGAACGGCGATGGTCCTCGAGACCACCCTCTGCTCGAGGGCCTCGACGTGCCACCCCTGGGGATCGCCGGGCGGCCGGCGCCGCTGGTGACGAAGACGCTGCTGTTCATCGGTGAAGGCAGCGATGCCATCCCCGGCATCGAGGGAGAAGAAGGCCGCTACTGGGGCAAGAAGTTCCGCGCTTACGACAAGGCCACGGGCGAGGTGGTGTGGGAGACGGAGTTGCCATCCGGTACCACCGGTGCGCCGATGACCTACCTGCACAACGGTCGCCAGTTCATCGTCGTCGCGATCGGCGGCAAGCAGTCCCCGGCAGAGTTCGTCGCGTTTGGTCTGTAGCCGGACTGAGCCCGGCCACCCCGGCAATCACCTAACCCAGGAGTCCACCCATGAAGAAAACAGTCTTGATCATCCTCTCCGCAACAGTCCTCGGGAGCTCCATGATGGCCGCAAGCGATGAAACCGTTCGGCCGGCGAAGATCAGCAAGCCGGACATCGGCGGCAAGATCTTCGAGCGCCCGGACGTGGTCGAGCAGACCCACGCCGACGGACACGTGACGCAGACCGCCACATCGCTCGTCTCGAGCGACAAGAGCTTCTCCTCCGGCATGTACAAGTCCGGGAAGACACGGATCGAGGTCACCCAGCCGTACGGTGTCGACGAGTTCATGTACTTCCTCGAGGGCGGCGTCACTCTGACGTCCTCCGACGGAACGGAACTCGTGATCAACGCCGGGGACGCAGTGACAGTCCCGAGAGAGTGGACCGGAGTGTTCGAAACGGACGGCTACACGAAGATCTGGGTCATCTACTCTCCGCGTGAATAGTGTCGGAGCCATCTTCGCTTGCAAGCCCGCTACTGCCCACCGGATCGGCGTTGCTGTTGGTTGCCGCGCTGGGGTGCTCCGTTCCATCTCAGGACGAGAGCGTGAGTCGATCGGACCCGACCGCGGAGTCGAGATCCGAGCGTCTTGCGCGAGTGATCCGCGAGTACGACGCCCAGGGGATCCACCGAACCGGCACCGAGGTCGACACCACCTCGGCACACTGGCTCGCCGATCTGGTGCGCGAAGCTGGAGTCGAGCCGCGACTCGAGGCGCTGGACTTCGAACGCACGGACATCGTGAGAGCGTTCGTCGAGGTCGCCGAGGAGGACGGCTCGACCAGCCGCTACGAGGGCATCCCGCTCATCGACTCCGCCGAGACGACCGACGAGAACGGCCTCACGGGAACCCTGGGTGCTCCAGGAAGCGACGCAGACATCGTGGTTGCGCGCTGGCCGCCGACTGTTCAGTACCTGCCCCTCTTCCACGAGGCGCGCACGGCGCCGGAGGTCCGCGGTCTGGTGGTCGTCACCGGCGGTTCCGAGTTCGATCTGCCGCCTGACGTTCCGCGTCCGCCCCGGTTTCCGGCCGGTTACGCACTGATCAATGCCGACCGCTATCTCGAGCCCTACGGTCACCCGGTCCTGCAACTGCCAAGCGAGGCCGGAGCGGGCCTCGTCGGTGCCCGCGAGCGGGCGGCGAAGGCACGGTTGGTGGTCGCAGTGGAACGCGTGCCGACTCGGGTCTACAACGTCACCGCCACGGTTCCGGGTCGCGACGCCGAAGCCGCGCCGATCGTGGTGATGACCCCGCGCAGTGGCTGGTGGCAGGTGGCATCAGAGAGGGGAGGGGGTCTCGGGCTCTGGGTCGAGCTGCTGCACGCGCTGCGTGCCGAGCCCCCTCGCCGTACCGTGCATTTCGTCGCCTCGACCGGCCACGAGCTCGGTCATGTCGGGCTCGACCATTTCCTGGCGTCCCGCCGCGATCTGATCGGCGGCGCCCACCTCTGGCTCCACCTCGGCGCCAACTTCGCTGCCGCCGTTGGCGGCACCATCCGTCTGCAGGCGTCGAGCGACTCGCTGATGGAGAGGGCGCTTGAGGCGATGAGCAGAGAGGGTGTCGAGCCCGGTGTCCTGACTCCGGTATCTGATCGCCCCTTCGGCGAGGCGCGCGGGATCTTCGACGGCGGTGGGAGCTACCTGTCGCTGCTCGGCAGCAACGGTCTGTTTCACCATCCCGATGACCGTTGGCCTGAGTCGGTCGACATGGACACCTTGGAGAAACTGGTCGACGCCTTCGTCGCGCTCACCGTCGAAGTCGCGTCCGAGGAGGATGGTTCTTCCTGACACCTCACACCGCCAGTGCCTCCCGATCGCGCGCTCAGGAACGAGGCCCCCTGCGGCGCAGGCCTTGATCACGACGCTCCCGACGAGCGGAGCGCCAGAGCGACGACCCGGGCCGGTGTTCCCCCGCCGCCGATCATCGGGCGCCCTCCACCCACGCTGACCGCGAGATACTGCCGGCCATCTACCTGGTAGGTGATGAGGTTCGAGTTGGGCGAATCCGGGAGCTCGATGCCACCCAGATAGGCACCGCTCTTCTTGTCATAGACACTGATCTCGGGCGGTCGATCGGGTGCCCGCGGGCTGCCGCCGGTCGTGGTCTCGGCACGCTGAGTCACGAAGAGCAGGGTCCTGGTGACCAGGGGCGCGGCTCTGCCGACCGTGCCGAGTCGACCGAGGTCGAACTCCCGGAGCGCGGGGTGTTGGCGTGGCCCCTCCCCGTGCGCCGCCACCCAGGCATGCTCGCCGGTGGCGAGATCGATGGCGGTGATGCGGCTGTAGGGCGGTTTCACCAGCGGCAGGCCACGGGGACCCCTGATGCCGTCGAACCAGCGCCTCGGCGTGTAGCGCATGTTCGAGCGATTGGGATCCGGCGTGGTCAGCGACACGGTGACCGGCCGTGTGTGGGACGGTACGTAGATCAGGCCGCTCTCCGGGTCGACGGCGGCGCCAGTCCAGTTGGTCCCCCCGCCATCGGCCGGGAGCTGAATCGTCGGTTTACCGTCGCCCTCGAGACGAGGGGGCGTGTAGAGCGGCGCCAGCTCGTAGTCGGCCGCGATCTCCAGTGCCTCTCGACGGAGCTCCAGCGAGAAATCGATGAGATCGTCCTCGGAGATCCCCTGGCGGTCGTAGCCCGCCGGCTTCGTGGGGAAGGGCTGGGTCGGTGAAGCGCGATCTCCCGGCGCCGTCTCCGTCGGTACCGGCTTCTCTTCGATGGGCCACAACGGCTCGCCGGTCTCTGCGTCGAAGACGAAGAGGAAGGCCTGTTTGGTCGGCTGCGCCACGGCCTTGACCAGCTTGTCTCCGACCTTCACATCGATCCGCGTCGGCGCCGTCGGCAGATCGTAGTCCCACAGGCCGTGCTGCACCATCTGGAAGTGCCACCGCTTCTCTCCGGTCTCGCAATCCACGGCCACCAGGCTCTCGGCGAACAGGTTGTCGCCCAGCCGGTGACCGCCGTAGAGGTCGTTGGTCGGTGTCGAGATCGGCAGGTAGGCGAGGCCGAGCTCTTCGTCTACCGTGATCATCGACCAGACGTTCGTGCCGCCCGTGTACTCCCACGAACCTTCCTCCCACGTGTCGTGGCCTTCTTCACCCGGCTGGGGGATGGTGTGGAAGACCCAGGCCACCTCGCCACTCTCGACATGGTAGGCGCGCACATGCCCCGGGGGCGCTTCTTTGTAGCTTGGAGCATCGGACACGATCGAGCCGACGATCACCACGTCACGACACACCGAGGGCGGCGAACTGTGGGTCGTCCTCGACTCGGTGACCTCGCGACCGAGATCCCTGGTCATCTCCACCGCGCCGGATCTGCCGAAGTCCGGGTCCGGCTTGCCGGTCGTGGCGTCGAGCGAAACCAGGCGGCGGTCGTGCGTCGGCATCAACACGCGCTTCTTGCCGCCTCGCTGCCAGTAGGCCTCGCCTCGATGCTGAAAACCCATGTTCGCCGGTCGCCCGGCCTCCCAACTCTGGGGGTCATAGCTCCACAGAGGCTCGCCGGAGACCGCGTCGATGGCCGCGACCTGTCCGAGAGCGGTACTCACGTACATGCGCCCATCGATCACCACCGGAACGGCTTTGAAGGGCCCCGGGCGAACCCGCGTGGGCAGTCCGGCCTCACCGGCGGCGATGACGGCGAACGCGTCTTCCCGATCAGCGGCCTCTACGCCGCCTTTCTGCGCGGCTTCAAGCCGTTCCGTGAGTCGAGCGTCGACCGATTCCCAGGTCCAGACCACCTCGACCTGGTCGAAGTTGTCGGCGTCGATCTGGTCGAGAGGCGAGTACTTGCTGTTGCCGCCATCGTTGCCAAAGCGCGGCCAGTCGACGCTCTCGCCGACGCTGACGGCGGCGAGAAGCAGTGTCGCGGCGATGGTGATGACCGTCACCGCCAGCCTTTTCGGGGAGTTCATGGGAAGCAGGTCGGAGAGCCTACAACGCGACGAGAAACAGCATCCCCGGACGGAGCCTGTGAGAGGATAAGCAGCATCATGACCATACAGGCCGCCTCCGAGCCGCGCGTCGATTGGACGCCCACCGCAGCCCCCATCGAGATCCGACCCCTGACCCCCCATATCGGCGCGGAGATCGAGGGAGTCGACCTGTCCCAGCCGCTCTCGCCGTCGCAGGAGGACGCGATCAGGCAGGCCTGGCTGGAGTGGCAGGTGCTGGTCTTTCGTGGCCAGGAACTCACCCGCGAGCAGCACAAGGACTTCGGCCGGTCCTTTGGCCCGCTGCACGTCCATCCCCTGCACAAGAGCCCAATACGCTCACCCTCTGGAACAACCGCTGCACCCAGCATCACGCCGTGTGGGACTACTACCCGCAGTCGCGCTTCGGCGAGCGGGTCTCGATCGTGGGTGCCCGGCCGGTCGCTTAGCAGGACTGCCGAGGCAGCGGCCAAGGGCAATCTCAAGGCGCTCCGCCGCATCCTCGCCCGCTCGCCCGCCGTCCTCACGGACCGCGACGAGGATGGGCGCACCCTCCTCGACCTGGCCTGCCGGGGCGGCAACCTGCGACATCGCGATTCCCCTCGAGTCAGGAACGCCAGAACAGCATGCCGCTATCGACCTGATCCTCGCGGCCGGAGCCGATCCGGCCACGGCCGGAGAGCCTAGAGCCTAGGGTCGGCCCGGATCAACCGAGTTCGCCGGTGGCGTACTTGTGGAGAATACTGGAGATGAGAGTCTGGTACGGCACTCCCTCACGAGCCGCCAACCGCTTGATTTGGACCAGGTCGTGACTGGGCAAACGGATGTTGATGCGTTTGTCCTTGCGGAGCGTCTCGCGGGCCGCGGCCTCCAGCCGCTGAGCTTCGCCAGAAGAGTCCGAGGTTCTTCGAAGACGCCCTTCCTCGTAGGCTCTCAGGATCTCGCTCTCCTCCGGGTCGAGTGCTCCTGAATCGAGTTTGGTCATGCGTTCGGTCATTTCTCGCCACTCTCCCTCAAGTACTTCCTGGTCGCTTTCCGGCTCGGGATGACCGTCTTGAGGAAGAAGTCTCCCGCTTCGGTTTCGACGTACGGAACCAGGTGCGCGTAGTCCCCAATCTCGATCACGGCGATCCGCTGGTGGCTCCGTTTCGGATCCGGATGGTCGAAGACGTCAACCAACGCACCCGATTCGATCAGGGTCGCAACCTCCTCGAAACTGACACCGCGCTCGGCGATCAGGCGTCTGTTCTTCGCAGGATCCCAGAGACAACGAGCCATACCAGTGAGGGCTCATTGTCGCCGATTGTGTGCCGTTCGTCAACAGCGACCGGGCCCAGCAGGAAACCGCTCCGGCCGTCGTCCGGGTCGCACCGGGGCAGGCTCGCGTCTTACCGGCCCGCGCCTCGGCAACTCTGCTACGTAATCTCCCAGGAGCTGTGTTGGCGATGGCCCAGTCCTGGAGGCCTACATAATCCCCAGCTTCTGCCGCTGGCGCTATACTCCGCGGCTCGACAGCGGTCGGCACCGCAGCCACGGCCCGAATCCGCGTCCCCATCGTCTAGCCAGGTCAGGACTCCAGCCTTTCAAGCTGGCAACACGGGTTCGAATCCCGTTGGGGACGCCATCGCGCCGGCAGGCGCGAGGGCAGCCCCAGCGGGCTTCGGTCGTCGCTCCTCGCCTGCGGCTCGGCGCTCTGGATCGAATCCCGTTGGGGACGCCATCGCGCCGGCAGGCGCAGCTCACATCGCGCTGATCGCGCGCCCTGCGGCACCGGCGAAGTCGTTGATCCCGATCTCGTGTCGGAGGTCCGCCGAGCGAAGATCGAGCTCTTCGCCCAGGGGGATGCCGGTTCCATCGGCAAACTCGGTCTGCCGGCGGTCCAGGCTGTAGCCGGGCTTCGGGCTGTGACCCACCAGGTAGAAGGGAAACAGAAGATCGAGCAGATTGCGCACGGCATCGGGCACGAGGGACATCGCCCGAATCACGTTCGGTACGAAACGACGGGAAGCGGGAAGCCGATCGTAGAGGTCGGCTTCGTTCCCACCCTCGCCATTGTTGGGGAATCATGGGAACCCAGGCGCCGTCTTCGACGGCCTCCGCGGGTCGGTAGCGGGTCGGCTCACCGGCCCGCACCTCCGGGAGCGGAAGCAGCGGGATCTCCAAAGCGTCGCAGAAGGCGTCGATCCCCATCACCGTGGAAACGATGCTGACGATCTCGACGTAGGCCTCATCCGTCAGGCCGGCAGCGTTCCATTCACGAACGGCTCTCTCACTGAGGCGAGCGGCGTCCGTCGTGAGCCGGTGTGTTGCGTCGATGGCGACCGCGGGCAGGTCGCTCGCGATCTCATGCTCTCCTTGTACGGCGTAGGGACTGAGCGCATCCCTTCGATCCGCGCACAAGCGACAATCCCGCGCGGAGCGAACCTCCGCAACGAACGCTGCACGTTCCGCGCCGGTCCACCAGTTTCCGGGCCTCCCGATGAACTCCCAGGCTTTGCGCGTCGCCTGATCCAGGTCCGCGCGGACCGGGTACGGCGCGTCACTGAAGATTGCTCTCGTCATTGCCTCATGCTCGCGCCGCCTCGAAGAAGAGCTGAACCCACTCTCCGTCGATCCCGGACGCTCGGGGACGCCTACTTCCTTCGCTCGATCATCTTCTTGAAGTGGGCGGCGCCGTTCATTTCCGGTACTCGTCCCACCCCCGGGCCCATGTCCGGGAGAACCGGGAAACCGGCTTCGACACGGAAGTCGAAGCCCTGCGACCTGGGTAGACCGCACTCCACGTCGTCGCACGCTTGCCAACGGACCCTGCCGCTGATGTCGACATAGCGCTTGCCGTCGACCTTCTGCATGGCCCTGCCGTTTTGAGCGATCGGTAGCCGCAGCACCACGTCGCCCTCGTAGACCTCGAGGGTGTCGCCGGACCCGGCGAGGGTCAACCTGTCAGTAGGCGGCGCAACCAGATTGCGGCTGATGATGCCGGGAGCGTCGTCGACTTCGATCGTGGCGGCCACCAGGCCGTCCGGTACCGGCTCGCCGTAGAGATGTTGCCCTTCCGGCACCCGGAAAGTCGCAACGATCTCGTGAACGACGCCCGAGAGCAGCCGGTCGGCGTCGAGGCGCACGTCGACACTCACCTCCTCCGCCGGGCTGGCCGCGGGCGCCACCTCGAACCTCCGGCCGAGAGCAGCGTCGAGGAGCTGCTCGGGGCCGAATCTCGCACCAAAGTTGCGGTCGAAGAACTTGGCGAGGACGATGCCGTCGGCATCGATCGCGTAGGCCCCGGGAAAGGGGATCCCGTACCAGGGGTGCTCGTCCGGCGGGATGAGCGTGTTCAGTATCCCGAACGATCGAATCACCTCGCTGTTCGGGTCCGAGAGCATGGTGAAGGTGGCCCCCATCGCCTTGGAGTAGTCGGCGAGCGCATCGACCTCGTCATAGGTCAGGGTGTAGAGCTTGACCCCGGCGGCATCGAAAGCGGCCATCCCCCGCTCCAGCTCGACCAGCTGGGTTCGACAGGGAGGTCACCACACCGCTGATCGCGAAAAGACCAGGACAGCCGGTTGGCCACCGCGGTCCGCATGCAGGTCGACCGAGCGACCGTGCTGGTCGGCCGCGACGACCTCGGGTAGCCGGGTCCCAACCTCGGGACCGGTCGGAAAGTCGCCGACGGGAATGCGACGGGATCGCGTGTTCGGAGCCACCGGCATGAGGAAGCCGTCGGCGTCGTCGAAGTAGCCGGGGGGGCCGGCCGCGTCGCCTCGCGTATCTACCTTGATGTCCATTCGCCAACTTTACAGCGCGACCAGAAGCAGCATCCCGGCGCTACTCAGTTCCACCAGGCCTTGTCGGAGTACGCGCGCACGTCCATCTCGAAGGTCCAGGTGGACCGGTGCTGTCGCACGAGATGGAGGTAGGTCTCCGCCACCTGCTCGGGCAGGATGAGGCCGTCGGCCGCTCCCTTCGTGCTCCGAAGAGCCTCGAACCGTTCCGGACCGAGCATCTTGCCCAGCGTGTCCGGTGCATCGACGCTGCCATCCACGAGCACATGCGCCACGTGAATTCCCTTTGCGGCGAACTCGGCGTTCAGCGTCTGGCAGAGCATACGGCGGCCCCCCATCGCTGCCGCGTGGGAGTGCTGTCCCGCGTTGCCGCGCGCCGCGGCCGTAGCCGAGGTGACGATCAGTGTTCCGTGGCCACGCTCAGCCATGCGGGGGCAGACCGCGGAGGCTGTCCGGAAGAGGCCGAACGTGGCCATGCGCCAGCCGAGCTCGAAGGCCTTGTAGGTCGTATCGGCAAGCGCCCGATCACCGATCTGGGCGCCGAGGTTGAAGATCATCACTTCGATCGGCCCGATCTCGTCCTCTACGTGGGCGATCTGATCTTCGATCGCGTGGTCCTTGACCGCGTTTAGGAGAAAGCCGGAGGCATCCCCTCCCTCATCGCGAATGCCGGCGACCAACGCGTTCAGCCCGTCTTCGTCGCTCCGGCGACAGAGAACCGCGTGGTACCCCTCGCGAGCAAACCTCCTGCCCGCGGTGCCGCCGATCCCGGCGCCGGCGCCCAACACAAAGCAAACTGGTTTCGTCATCCTTCCTCCCTGCGTGGTCAGCGACTTCCAGACTAAGCCGACAGAGCGCCTTCCTCAGCAGGCCTCTCCGCGTTGATCGATCCGGACACTACTTCCTGCCGAGCCGGTTGATCAGCGGGCGCGCCTGGATCGCGTACGTGTCCTCGAGGGCCGCGGTCCGGTTACGCTGAGCTTCCGCCCGCACTTCGCTCTCCAGGTGTTTCGCCAGGGTCGCGTGGCTCGGGAAGTGGTTGATCCGCACCTCGTCCCACGGCCGACCGTCGCCGATCAGGACTCCTTCGATCTTGAACCACGCCGTGGGGTAGACGCCCATCGGCCCAGCGACCGAGCCGGCGGCAGCACCGTACTTCTCCATCGCCTCGCGGCCGGAGATCGCCGGCTCGGTGGAGCCTTCCTCGTACCGAGCCGCGTCGCGATAGCGAAGCACGTGGATCATCTCGAAGGGGCGGTCGTCGGCAGTCGCCGGATACGCTGCTTCCGGCGGAGTGGAGCCTTCGGGCGTCGGGAGATCAACGAGATGGGACACCATCACGATCGTCTTGCCGACACCGGCGTCCTTGTGGACCGATCGGGCCTGAAAGTCCGGCCGTTGCGTCATCCGCACGAACGCCCGTCGACTCGGGTAGCGAACGATGGCCACCAGGTCCCACTGCGTGCCGTCGCCCAGCCGCATCTTCTCGACCTGGGCCATGAAGACGGGCTCGGCGCCGATCTCCTCCAGGATGTCGGTCGGCCTGTAGAGATTGTTGGCTTCCTCGCCGGTGAGATCGGTCTCACGCCCGTCGGGATAGACCGCCTTCTCCCGGAACTGGATCAGGTTGATCATGTAGAAGGGCCCGTCCTCGGCAGGATTCACCATCCGCGCCATCTGCGCCGGATTGATCTGGCCGAAGCTCGGGCCCGCGTCGACGCCGGACTGAGCGTATGCGCCAGCCAGGGGAATCACGAGCGCCAGGAACGCTGCTGCGGTCCAACGGCTCGAATGCACGCCAGTCATCGTCATGCTCCTTCGTGTTCGGGAACTTCAGGTTGAGTTCAGAGCCTACCTCCGCGAGCGAAGGCTCCATGGGCTACTTGCTGGAACCGGTCTTCTTCAGCCGCAGGTCCTTGAACTCGACGCGCATCCCCGCGTCGTGGATCTGCAGGCCGATCGCACCCTCGTCGAATCGTTCTTCCTTCGCGTTGTCGGTGAACTCGGAGGCGAGCTTCCCGTTGATGAAGAACTGGTAGTGCCGTCCCCTGACGACGACGCGGACCCTGTTCCAGCCACGACGATTGATGTCGGCTTCCGTCACGGCATCTTCGATGTCGGTCGTGTGCGTCGTTCCGTCCGGATCGATCACGAGGCTCGTTCCGCGAAAACAGGCGTACTCTTCGCGCGCGGCGAAGTGGAAGTCCCATGCGCCGAGAACCTGCGGTCCGATGCCCAGGTGGCCCAGGTCCGCGTGGTAGCCCACGAACGGACGCTTGCCGCTCAGGTCCTTCACGGCGTGGATCTGGATTCCGCTGTTGCCGTTCCCGGGAAAGCGGTAGCTCGCCTCCAGCTCGAAGTCGGTCAGCTCGACGTCGTCATAGACGAGGTACACGAGGCGGTCCACGCTGCCGTTCCCGACGATCATGCCGTCTTCGACGGACCAGTCCGCAACGGAGTCGGCCGGCACCGCATGCCAACCGTTCAGCGTCTCGCCATCGAACATGGAGACGAACCCGGCGTCTTCCTGTTGTGTTTGCTGTTGCGCCGTTGCAGGCCACGCTGTGGCGGGTACGAGGGCCAGCACGGCCATGACGGACTTCCACATTTTCTTCACCCCTGCTTCTTCTTGTTTCTCGTGCCCAGGGTCGTGACGTGCTTGAAGAGGTCGAGAAGCTGGGCCTGTGACAGCAACGACGTCAAGCCCGTGGGCATCGGGCTTCCCGTCACACGGACATCCTCGATGTCCTCCGCCTTGATCGTGACCAGTTCCCCTGTGGCGAGATCCTGAATCACGAGATCGCCGGTCGCTTCGCTTTCCCTCGTCGAGCGCTTGTAGCCCTGGTGAATCATGAAGTCGGAGGTCGTGATTTCCAGCGCGGTGAATCCTTCCTTGATCTGACGATTCGGCCACAGCGTCTCTTCGATGATCCGTTCGGCGGAGAGCGTCGTGCCGACCGCCGTCAGGCTCGGGCCGACAACGCCACCCTGATCGCCGACCTGGTGACAGGCGTCGCAACCGAGGTCGACGAAGAGCACGGCGCCCCGCGCGGCATCACCCTGCTCTGCCGCAGTTTCGGCGAGGCGCTTCACCAAGCCGGGATGGTAGTCCAGTTCGAGCGAGTCCGCTCCACTCGCCGTGTTGAGCGCGGCCAGGAGGACGTTGTCCGAACGGCCACTCGCATAGAAGGAACGGAGCAGTGACTTCGCCGCATCGTGCCCGAGTTCACCGGACTCGATCGCCGCGGTCAGAGCCGGCACGCCTCCTTCGCGGTTGAGGAATGCGACAAGTGCCCGGGTGGCCGTCGCGTCGTCCAACTCCGGTTCCCCGAAGAGTCTGACCGCCAGCTTCGCGGCCGTTCCCGAGTCGAGGACGACGAGTGCTTCAATCGCCGCGACGCGCAGCGCGGGTGCGTGCGGCGCATCGGCATAGGCACCGAGCAGTTCCCCTGCGCCCTCGGCCTCGAGGCTTGCCATGGCTCCGAAAGCGGCGCTTCGCACGAACTCGGGAAGCGACTCATCCCTTGCCATCGTCAGAAGACTCTCGTGCGTCCCCTCGGCCTTCCAAACCCCGGCCAGAACGGCGGCATTGGCACGGAGCTGGAGATTCGGGTGCCCCAGCATCTTCGCCAGGCCCCAGGGATGCTCATACGGCTCGAGACTGCCGGAACGTGTCGCCCTGGCGGCGGCGGCCAGGATCCGCGCATGGGAGTCGGCGTCGTACTTGCCGCCACTCACATAGCGATCCGCCATCAGGACGAACTCTTCGATCTCCTCCTTGCCACCCAGCCCCAAGAGATTCTCGATCGCGCTCAGGCGCGTGTCTTCGTCGAGGTTGTAGGACAGCGCGATCGTGCGAAGGTCCGCGATTCGCTCCGTGCCCCCGGCCCGGTTGAGCACCTCGGCGAGATGGGCCGGCTCGGCGAACTGGAGAGCGCCCTGTTCGTGCGCCGGCTCCCAGTGCGGCTTGAGGTGCTGGATCGCCTGCGAAAAGACGTACTCCATCGAGTCGTCCATCGGGCGGTCCACCGCGTGCGCGACCACGGCTATCGATTCCGGCCGGGGAATCGCAGCCGCCGCGGCGACGGCCTCCATCCGCACCTGTGCGTCGTCGTCCTCCACGCGTCCGGCGAGGAGCGCCAGGGGATCGTCGAGACGGTCGTGCCAGCGGCCCACGATGCGCGAAGCGAAGGCGCGTCCGCCCGGCTCCTTCGCTTCCAGCAACTTCTCAAGGAGCGCCGGTGCGGGAACCTCGATCGTTGCGAAAGCGCCGACCGCTTCGTAGAGGTGGCGCTCGTAGGCCGCGCCTTCCGGATCCAGGCTCGCGACCCACTCTCCGAGGGCGGCCGCGACCTTCTCCGTGCCGCGGCGAGTGAGCTCGCGCTTCGCCTGATAACGCGTCCAGCGCTCGGGCGCTTCGAGGGCGGCAACAACCTCCTGAAGCGGCGCATCGAGGAGCCTCGGAGGCTTCACAAGAGGCGCCGAGGCAGAGGTGATCCGCCAAATCCGGCCGTAGGCCTTGTCGCGCGCGGGATCGCGATACTCGTCGTCCTGGTGGCAGGTGATCGGGTTGTACCAATCGACGACATAGACGGCGCCGTCGGGCCCGACCTTCACATCCACCGGGCGGAAGTTCCGGTGAGTCGAGTGGATGAGCGGCTCTTCCCACCTCAGAGCCGCCCCTGAGCCGTCGGCCGCAACGGAGAACCGCTTCACGCGGTTCGCCTGGAAGTCGCCAATCGCGAAATGCCCCCGGTACTCGGCCGGCAAGTGACGACCGTCGAGCCAGGTGATGCCGGCGTACCCGCCGGGCTCGCCGATCGTGCCGAGGCGGCGCCGGTGGCTGGTCGGGATCTGGCCAAGCGAAAGATGCGTTACGCCGCCCGCGCCATCGACGCTGTACATCTGGCCCCACTCACTGAACGCAACGCCCCAGGGATTACCGGGGCCCATGAAGTCGTCCAGGAGAGGGTGCATCTGCAGCAGGCGTGGACGCAGGCGAAAGAACCCGGATTGATACAGATCGGCGGACCCCCAGGGCGTCTCGACGCGCGACTCGATCCCGTCGCCCTGCCCCATGTACAACTCGCCGCCGGGACTCCAGGTGAAGGAGTTGACCGTCTGGTGGGTATCGCCCGTTCCGAATCCGCTGAGAAGCACGCGTCGCGTATCCGCCCTGCCATCGCCATCGGTGTCCTTCAGGAACAGAAGCTCACTACTCTGTCCAACGTAGACCCCTCCGTCGCCCAGTTCCATCGCGGTCGGGATGTTCAGCCCGTCCGCGAAGACGGTCGAGCGCTCCGCGACACCGTCGCGATCGGCATCCTCCAGCACGATGATCTTGTCGTTCGGAACATCCCCGGGGAAGACGTGCGGATACGTCGTCGTGACGGTCACGTACGCGCGGCCGGCCGTGTCCCAACGAATCGCAATCGGGTTTGTGAGACCGTCGGCCTCCGACGCGAAGAGATTGACCTCCAGGCCGTCCGGCACGCTGAACGAAGCAAGCTCCGCCTCGATGTCCGCGTCCGGATGGCCGAAGAGAACTTCCGGCTCGGGGCGCTGATGCCCCGGGTCCTGGCCACCGTTGGCTACGGTCCAGACGCGCTCCTCCGCCTTTTCGATCAGGCCGACAAGCTGCAGCCACTCATCGCGAAAGGAGAGATAGCCGTGGCTCGACCTGGTGAAACGCCGCGTCGAGTCATCGCCGTAGAGCAGCTTCCAGTTCGCGGGACGCCAGTAGTCGAACCACAGGCGCTGCTTCTCGACAACTGCCGCGTGAAGGGTCGCCAACCGGTCCCACGACGGGGTCTCGAAGCCAAGCTTCGCCGCGATCGTCTCCGAGACGTACTGTAGCGAGTCCTCCTTGAGATGCATGCCGTTCTCCGTCAGGCCCGACTGCGCATCCGAGAAGAGATCGACGAAGTGGAGACCCCGCTCCGCAGCGATCCTCTTCGTCGCCCCGACATACTGGGCAAGAGACGGATTGTGGTGCGAGACGTCCGGCAGAAACTCGCTCACCGGTTTCTCGAAGGGCGTGGGAGTCACGAGCGCGACCTGGTCGGCGTGCTTCAGGAATCCGTCGATCAGCGCGTTGTATGCCGACTCGAACGACTCCAGCCCTTCGCTTCCCGCCATCGATTCCAGCTTGCCGTACTGCGCGATGACGACCGTGGCGCCGACCCGCTCGAGTTGGGCGTCCCAATCGCCGAAGCCATCTTCGCGCCAACGCTCCAGGGAGGAGCCTTGGCGGAAGACCGTGTCCGCTTCCCAGGAGAGATCGCGGAAGGTGGGCCGAGCCTCGGCGAACGCGTCCGTCAGGACGGTCTCGAGAAAGCCCGCCCGCTGCAGATACGTCATGTCCGTGCCGCCGGCGAGCACAACCACGTCGCCTTCCCCCAAGGCCAACGGAGGCGGCGCCTGCGTGCAGCTCGCCAGGAACAGTCCCGACAGGACCAGGGCCAACCGGAACCGGGCGCGGGAAGGTCTTGTCATCATTGGTGTGGCCCGCGACGCTATCAACCGGACACCACACCGAGGACCTGTCGCGGCTAGGCTTCTCTTCCCTTCCACGGCCGACGGCTCCGCACGCCAGGAGGAACTCATGTCCGTCTTGTCTCTTTCGCATGCACGACGCTTTGCCGCGCTGCCCGCTCTCCTCGCCGCGTCTCTTCTTGCGCCTCAAGCCGCCGCGACATGGGCCGACGACGACGAGGCGTATCGAGGAGATGTCGAGGACGTCGTCACCATCGACGCGCTCGACCCCCGAGGTCCCTACGACAAGATCTGGGAGCCCTTCATCGCGCGATGGACCGATGAGCACTACATCGCCGCCTATGGCCTGCAGGTGCGCGGCAAGATGGACATGGGCGACATCGTCTGCTCGCTGAGCTTCGACGGCGGCAGGACCTGGAACGAACGGATCACGGTGTTCGACCACCGCGTGCGCAACGGCAGCGTGCAGTACGCCTACAACAACTCCGTCCTGTTCAGGCCTCCCGGTCAGGACGTCGTCTGGCTCTTCGTCATGCGCGCGCCGATGCACTACCGCGACAGCGAGAACGCCGACCTGGTCGCGGCGTACACCGCGGACGGCGGCTACTCCTGGCAGCACGTCGAGCTGGCGATGGGCTACCAGGGCTCGCTGATCATCGTCGCCGGCATCGAGACGGTGGAGCGCGACGGAGTCCGTCACTACCTGCTGCCCGCCCACCGCAACTCGCGGCGCCACGATCCCCACGGCGACCGGCGCCAGTTCGTGCTCGAAAGCAAGAGCCTCCTGCACTGGAAGCTGGCCGGCTACGTTCCGTACCCGGACAACGATCCGGTGTTCCTGCACGAGGGGAAGATCGCTCCCGTCGGCGACGGAGTGCTCGAGATGGTGATGCGGACGGCCACGATGGATCGCGAGCGCCCCCTCGATCCTCCGCTGGCCTACTCGACTCGCAGCGAGGACGGCGGGCGGACGTGGTCGACGGCGCAGCCCGAGCCCGAACTGCCCAACTACCGGGCCAAGAGCTTCTACGGCAGGGACTCCTCCGGCCGCCACATCTACGTCTACGGCGACAGCGCCCAGCGACAGGGCCTCTACTACAAGACGCGGGCGCCCGGCCGCGCGTGGTCGCCGCAGCGGACGTTCTACGACGGCGGCAACCTCAACAGCTATCCCACCTTGCTTGAGGAGCCGTCCGCAGGCGGGTCGGACAGGTGGCTTGCGGTCTGGGACAGCTCCGACAGCCCCGAGCGGCGCCGCACCGTGATCCGTTTCGGGCGGCTCCCGGTGAAGTGAGGAACCTCGAATGAGCGCAGGGCGATGAGGCGAGCTCGCCGGCGCGCACTGGGCTGGTGCGTGCTCTCGGCGCTGGCAGCCGTCGCGGCCGCCGCGCAGTTCGACTGGTCGGAGCTTCCCGAGCTACCGGGGGCGCACGGCTTGGGCGGGCCGGCCGTCGGCCATCACAACGGCGCCATCCTGCTCGCCGGCGGCGCCAACTTCCCTGACCGCCCGCCCTGGGAGGGAGGCGAGAAGGTCTGGTACGACCACATCTGGTTGTTGGACATGGAGTCGCCAGGCGAGACCGCAGGCCCGCGGCCTGAAGGAGGCGCCGGTCCTCGCTGGCGTCGAGCCGGCGCACTCGAACGGCCACTGGCCTACGCCGCGTGTGTGTCGACCCCTGAAGGCGTCCTGCTCGTGGGCGGCGACGACGGCGTCGACGTCTCGCGCGACGTCCTGCGGCTACGCTACGAGCGGGGCGACGGGCCAGGCCGGGTGTCGGTGGAGCGGCTGCCGCCGCTGCCTCGAGCGACCACGTACGCGGCGGCGGCGGTCTCAGGACGGCGCGTCTACGTGGCCGCCGGGCGCGACTCGATGGACGCCGCGGACCTGTACAAGGCCTTCTGGTCGCTCGATCTGGACGACCTGGAGGCCGGGTGGACCGTCCACGAGCCCTACCCCGGGCCGGCGCGCATCAAGATGGTCGCGGCCGCGCAGAGCGACGGCACCGTCACCCCCGCCGAGGCGGTCTATCTTTTCTCGGGGGAAGCACAGGCCGCGGGCAGCCCCACCTACACCAACGAGGCCTGGGCCTTCGATCCGGCGGGCAGCGCCGCCGGCACCTGGCGTCCCGTGGCGGCACTGCCACAGCCGGTCGCGGCCGGCTCCGCGGTGCCGCTGGGCGAGGCGCACGTCGCCGTGTTCAGCGGCTCGACCGGCCGCTTCGTCCATCTGCCGCCGGAGCAGAATCCGCTCTTCCCAACCACGGTGCTCGGCTACCACACGCTCACCGACACCTGGACCGAAGTCGGCGATCTGCCCCAGGGAGTGGTGACCACGCCCGCCTTCCTGGTCGGTGGCGACGCCGTGCTGGTCAGCGGCGAGATCAGGCCCGGGGTGCGCACGACGAGCGGCTTCCGCGGCCGCCTGGCGCCGGAGCGCCGGAGCCTGGGGCCTCTCAATCTCGTGTTCGTGGTCGGCTATCTGCTCCTGCTGGTGGCGATGGGCGTCTTCTTCTCGCGGCGCAACCGCGGTACCGGCGACTTCTTCCTGGCGGGCCGCCGGGTGCCCTGGTGGGCCGCCGGTCTGAGCATCTATGCCACCCAACTGAGCGCCATCACCTTCCTGGGCGCGCCGGCCATCACCTTCGCCGGCGACTGGGTGGTGGCCCCGGCGTGGCTCATGATCCTGGCGATCGCGCCCGTGATCGTCGTCTTCTTCCTGCCGTTCTTCCGGCGACAGGGCGTGATCACGGCGTACGAGTACCTCGACCGCCGCTTCGGCCTCGGGGCCAGGCTCTTCGGCAGCGCGTCCTTCATCGTCTTCCAACTGGCGCGCATGGCGGTCGTGATCTACCTGCCGGCGCTGGCGCTGCAGGCGATGACCGGTATCGACGTGAGCATCTGCATCGTCACCGCCGGTGTCCTGGCGACGCTCTACACCGTGGCCGGAGGCATGGAGGCCGTGGTCTGGACCGACGTGCTGCAGAGCTTCGTCCTGCTCGGGGGATTGCTGCTCTGCCTGGTCCTCGTCGTTTCGGACCTGGGCGGCGCCGGCACGATCTACGCGGCCGCCGCGACGGCCGGCAAGACCACGCTCTTCAATTGGAGCCTGTCGGCGACCGAGCTCGCCACCTGGTCCGTCCTGATCGGCTCCTTCCTGCTCAACCTCGCTCCCTACGCCACCGATCAGGCCGTCGTCCAGCGCTATCTGACGACCCGTGACGAGCGCAGCGCCGCCCGCGGCATATGGCTCAACGCTGTGCTCTCGGTGCCCTTCGCCATGCTCTTCCTGTGCCTAGGCACGGCCCTCTGGCTCTACTTCAAGCAGCGACCGGAGCTGCTCGAGCTCGGCATGCAGAACGATCAGACTTTCCCGCTGTTCATCGTCGGGCGTCTGCCGGAGGGCGCGGCCGGTCTCCTGATTGCGGGCATCCTTGCGGCCTCGATGTCGAGCCTCGACAGCAGCATCCACAGCATCTCGACCGCGCTCAGCCACGACTTCTTCAAGCGCTTCGGCCGTCTGCGCACCGAATCGGCCGAGCTGGGCTTCGCCCGCACCGTGGTCGTCGCGGCCGGCACCGTGGCCACCGTCACCGCACTGGTTCTGGCCAGCTTCGACGTGCGCTCGCTGTTCTTCTTCTTCCAGAGCCTGCTCGGCCTGCTCAGCAGCGGCGTGGTGGCGATCTTCCTGCTCGGTGTGTTCACCAGGCGCGCCCACCAGACCGGCGCGCTGCTCGGCGCGGCGGCGAGCACCGGCGCCCTCGCCTGGGCGACCTTCTGGACCGACATCAACCTCTACGTGTACCCGATGATCGGTATCGGCACCGGCGTCTTCGTCGGCTATCTCATGAGCCGGTTGATTTCTGGTCCGGCGACCGGGGCTAGGAGCATGCGCGGCAGAAACTGGGTGCGCCGGCCTTCTGGCCGGCATTCGGCGTGAAGCGCCGGCCTCCGGTAGTTCTGCCGCGCACGCTCCTAACCCCGCCCCATGAACGGCATTTCGTTCGCCATCACCGTCAGGAAAGGCACGTTCGCGTCGAGCGGGAGCCCGGCCATGTAGCGCACCGCGTCGACGACGGCGCTCACGTCCATCGTGGGCTCAGGCTTTGTCGTGCCGTCTGGTTGCTGCACGCCCTCGGACATTCGCGCGGTCATTCGCGTGTAGGCGTTGCCGATGTCGATCTGTCCGCAGGCGATGCGGAACCTGCGCCCGTCCAGCGACGTCGACCGCGTGAGCCCGGTGATCGCGTGCTTCGTCGCGGTGTACGGGGCGGAGTTGGGACGCGGTACGTGCGCGGAGATGGAGCCGTTGTTGATGATGCGTCCACCCTGGGGATCCTGTTCCTTCATCAGCTTGACCGCCCGCTGCGTGCAGAGAAAGGCGCCGGTCAGGTTGACCCCGACGACCCGGTTCCACTGTTCGAGGGTCAGGTCTTCGATCGGCACGGGTGGCGCCCCGGTACCGGCGTTGTTGAACAGTAGATCCAGCCGGCCGAACGCGCTCGTCAGCCTGTCGAACACCGCCTGGACGCCCTCCACGGTGCTGATGTCCGCAGCCACGATCGAGACCTTCCCGGGCTCGCGCGCGCCGCTCTGCGTTTCAACCAGGCGATCCTCGCGGCGGCCGGCTATCAGCACGTGGTACCCGTCTTCGACCAGTCCGTGCGTGACCGCGCGGCCGATTCCGCTGCCGCCGCCGGTGACGATTGCAATTCTGTCCGCCAAGTCGATGCTCCTCGTTTGCGCGGAGCGACGATACTAGCGAGGCAAGCTTGCAGGGACCCGGTCGTCCACTGGGTGCGCCGGCGTCCCCGCCGGCTCTCGGGCGACGCCGCGAAGCGGTGGCGGCCGAGGTTGAATCGCGAGGCCGAAGGCCTCTCCTTGTTGGAGGGACCGCGGAGGAAAGGAGCGAGGCCGGCGCCTCGCGCGGTCGCTTCAGAAGGCCGACGGGGACGTCGGCGCACCCAGTGGGCGGCCAGCTCCTAGCGGCTACTCCCCCAGCACCCGCGCGCTCCGGATGACCACCGGCTGCTCCAGCATCTGGCCGCGTGTCACTTTCGACCCGGCGTCGGTGATCGTCGGGAGACCCTGAATCTCCTCGAGAACCTCCATCCCGCGTACTACGCGCCCGAAGGTCGCGTAGCCCTGACCATCGGGCTGGCGCATCGTGTTGCCGGTGTCGAGCGCCGGGTTGTCGGCGATGTTGAGGAAGAACTCCGAGTCCGCTGTTCCCGGCTCGAGCCGCGCGTAGGCGATCGTGCCGCGCTCGTTCGGGATGCCAGTCGTGTCGGTGGTCTCATGGGCGATCGGCGGTATCGGCCCTACGACCTCGTCTGTCGGCTCACCGCGGCGCATGATCTCCCCGAGGAGACCACCCTGAACCACCTGGTGCGGGCTCGGTCCGGTCGTGTTGTCGGGCCGCGTCACACGGTAGAAAGTGGCGCCCTCATAGTGACCGCCCTCGACCCAGACCAGAAAGTTGTTCGCCGAGATCGGAGCACGGTCGGGATAGACCCGGACCTCGATCTCTCCGAGATCGGTTTCCAGAACCACGCCGACGGAGTTCTCCCCGGACTGGCACGCCAGCCCGCCGCAGAGGACGAGCGGTGCGCCCGCGCGGAGCACCCACCGATTCATGCTGAACATCGCGTTCCTCTCTTCGTTGCGACGGTAGGGCGTGCGACTCTACAGCCGTGTAGCCTGACCCCGTTCGCACACGGTTGCCGTCTATCTGCACATGTCGCCGTTATTTTTCATGGTAAAGTGCCGGCGTTATGGGCAAATCGTCCATCTACCGGCGAATCCTGCAGGCTCCGAAGCAGAGCTTCTTCCTGCTCGGCCCTCGCGGCGTCGGGAAGAGCACCTGGGTGCGCTCCGGGTTTCCGGAGGCGCATCGCTTCGACCTCCTGGACGAGGCTCTCTATCAGGACCTGCTTGCCAATCCCGGGCTCTTCGGGGCCGAACTCGAAGCCATCGAGCCCGAATCCTGGGTGGTGGTCGACGAGGTCCAGCGGATTCCGGCGCTTCTCAACGAGGTCCAGCGCAGGATCGAGGAGAAAGGTCTGCGCTTTGCTCTCCTCGGCTCAAGCGCGCGGAAACTGAAGACGGCCGGCACCAACCTCCTCGCCGGCCGGGCGGTGCGCAAGCTGATGTTCCCCTTCGTTCCCGAGGAACTCGGCGATGACTTCGTCCTCGAAGACACGCTGCGACTTGGCTCGATACCGGTGATCACGACAGCGGAGGATCCCGAGGCCACCCTGGCGGCTTACGTCGAGATGTACCTGCGGGAAGAGATCCGCGCGGAAGCCCTGGTGAGGAACCTGGGCGGCTTCGCTCGGTTCCTGCCCCTGGCCGGCCTCTACCACGGTCAGGTCATCAACGTGTCCTCGCTGGCACGGGACTCCGGCACTGCCCGAAGCACTGTCGACGGCTACCTGGACATCCTCGAAGACACCCTCCTGGCCACCAGACTGGACGGCTTCGAAGCGAGGCTCAGGACCCGGGAACGGAAACTCCCGAAGCTCTTCTGGGTGGATCCCGGACTCGCTCGGCAGGTCCAGAGGCGGCGCGGACCGCTGCACGCCGAAGAACGCGGAGCGCTGCTCGAGGGCTTCGTCCTCGGCCTGCTTCGGGCCCACCGAGAGAGTTCGGACCTCTACGACAACATCTCCTACTGGGCGCCGTCGCAAGCACGGACCATCGAGGTGGACTTTCTGCTGGAGCGTCAAGGCGAGTACGTCGCCATCGAGGTCAAGTCCGCGGAGCGCTACGACACCAGCCTGCTGAAGGGACTCCGAGCCGTCCAGGAGCTGCCCGGCCTGGCAAGAAGCATCCTGCTCTACGGCGGGGAAAGGACCTTCGCCACTGCCGATGGCATCGAGATCTGGCCGATCTCGCGCTTCTGCGAAGCGCTTGCCGAAGGAGCGCTTTGGCCCTGAGACTCCGGCGCCGGTATTCTTCAGGAGAAGTGACGATGATGGACGCAGCACCGCCGATGCGCGAGTTCGACGAGATCCTGAAGCGAGCCCGCGAAGCGGCCCGCCGCGCGGGCATGAAGCGATCGGACGTGGCCGCGGCGATCGCGTCCGTTCGGTCCCGGTGAAAGGTCGTCCCTCGACCATGCGCCTAGATCAACAAATCTGCCTCGTCACCGGTGGCGCCTCCGGCATCGGCAGGGCCACCTGCGAGGCGCTTGCCGCACGGGGCGGCCACGTCGTCGTCACGGACATCGACGAAGCCGCTGGACGCGACGTCGCCGCCGCGGTCGGCGGCGAGTTCGCGCATCTCGACGTAAGCGACCGGGACGCCTGGACGCGCGTCGTTTCCGGGATCGTCGAAGCCCACGGCGGGCTCGATCTGGTCCATCTCAACGCCGGGGTGACGACCTATCAGGCGGCCGACGGTGACTTTCCTGCCTTCGACATCGCCGCCATGCCGGCGGACGTCTACCGCCGCGCGATGGGAGCCAACGTCGACGGAGTCGTCTTCGGCTTGAGTGCGACGGTGCAAGCGCTGGAGAACCGCGGCGGCGGAGCGACCGTCGTCACGGCCTCGGTTGCCGGGCTCATCACGTGGGAAGTGGACCCCGTCTACACGCTGACCAAGCACGCCGTGGTCGGTCTGGTGCGCGCTCTCGCACCGTCTCTTGAGCAGCGCGGAATCACGCTCAACGCGATCTGCCCGGCCGCCGTCGCCACCAGGATCTTCGGCCCCGAGGCCGAGGACTTCGTCAGGGAGGCCGACCTTCGACTCATGCCGCCCTCCCAGATAGCGGATGCCGTCATCGAAGTGGCGGCTGGCGACGAGACCGGCCAGTGCTGGGTCTGCTACGACGGCCATGATCCGAAGCTCTACGTACCGGCGCCGCTACCGCGGCTGGACGACTAGGGCCGCCCGGTCAGCCGTAGACATCGCCGAAGTCGGCTTCCTCCCGAAAGAAGACGGGAAAGGGAACGCGATCGTAGGGTTCGATCATCTTCTGCTTCGCCGTCAGGAACCGAGCGGCGGAAGGGCGGCCTCGATCGCCTCACGGTGCGGCTCCAGGCGCTCCGGCAGCGAGAGGATCACGCCCAGCGAATCGATGTCCTCGTCCACGGTCCAGCCCGGGTCGAGATCCGACAGCTCCAGGTTGATGCCCCCCGGCGCGGTGAAGTAGGTCGAGTGGAACCAACCGCGGTCCCGGGCCCCGGTCACGATCAGACCCGCTCCGCTGAGGATCCGGGTCCACTGTTCCATGTCCCCAACGCTGTCGACGGTCAGGGCGATGTGGTGCAAGCCGCCGAGACCGTGCCGTCCCCACGGCCCGTCGCTACGTTCGACGACGTCGATCAGCTTGCCGGGCTCGTTGCCGCCGACGGCGAGGCGTGTCCGGCTTGCCTCGGTGGCGACCACCTCGAAACCCAGGACGCCGACCAGGAACTGGAGGGTCAGCTCGGGAATGCGCGGAGCGATCGTGGCGTGGTGAAAGCCCCGTATCTGGTGCTCCTCGGAAAGGTCCGCCAGGTCCGGCGTACGGGCGTCTTCGCACCCCACGAGCTCCGACGAGATGCCGTCGAAATCGCGAAAGTGCAGGACGGAATCGCCGAACCGCTCGGGCCGCTCGGTGCAGGTACAGCCCGCCGCGGTCAATCGCTCGCGCCAGAAGTCCAGGCTCCCGGGCGAAACCGAGTAGCTCACGTCGGTGATCGAGCCGCGGCCGTCGACGGCGGGCGAAAGCGGAATGCCCTCCAGGACGATGTTCGTCATGATCGTTCCCGGGTGGCCCAGACGGTCACCGAAGAAGAAATGCCAACCTGAGGTCGGATCCTCCTGGTTGCAGCTCTTCTTCACCAGCCGCAACCCCAGCACGTCGCGGTAGAAGCGGAGATCGTTGGCGGCGGAGCCGACCAGACCGGTGATGTGGTGGATGCCGCGGATCGGTGAAGGAGCAGGGCGCTTGAATGCAGTCATGAGACCTCCAGGTCACTTGCGAGTCGAGGATCAAGAGACAGGGCGAGCGATGTTACGTTCCTGGGACGAAATGACTGCCTCACCTGCCGCGCGGCTCCGCGCCCTGATCGACGCTCCCGGGCTCCGCGTGATGCCCTGCTGCTTCGACGCGCTCTCCGCCCGGCTCATCGAACAGGCGGGATTCGAGCTGACCTTCATGAGCGGGTTCGCCGTCTCCGCCAGCCGGCTTGGGATGCCGGACACGGGTCTCATCTCCTTCGGCGAAATGCTCGACCAGGGCCGCAACATCTGCGCGGCGACCCGGCTGCCGCTGATCGGCGACGGCGACACCGGCTACGGCAACGCCCTGAACGTCAAGCGCACCGTCACGAGCTACGCGGCCGCCGGCTTCGCGGGCGTGATGATCGAGGACCAGGAGGCGCCGAAGCGCTGCGGGCACAAACGCGGCAAGCGGGTCGTCTCCCGCGCCGAAGCCCTGTCACGGGTGCGTGCCGCGGTCGACGCGCGCGAGGAGGGCGCCGACATCCTGATCATGGCCCGCACCGACGCCCGCGCGACGGACGGCTTCGATGAGGCAGTCGCCCGCTGCCAGGCATTCGCCGACCTCGGAGCGGACATCCTCTTCCTTGAAGGTCCGCGGTCCGAAAGCGAGATGGTCGCCTTCTGCGAGGCGGTCCCCGGCCCCAAGATGGCGAACCTGGTCGAAGGAGGCGACACGCCGCTTGCGCCATATGCCGAGCCTAGTCGAGAGGAAACGCGGCCCCCAAAGGCACCTCCTCGGACGAGGGCGTAGAGTGCCCCGGAGCACAGCCATGATGGACGTGAGTTTCTCGCCAGTTCCATTCGCACCCAGACGGCCGCTCGCCCTGCCATCCAGTCAGCGCAGCCGGCCCGCGAGGCCCACAGGAAGGAGGTCTCGAACTATGAGCACAATCAATGAATGCGGTGGCCTCCACGAAGAGGCGCCTTCTGTCCAGGGCAAACCGGCCTCTGTCAGCGAGTTCGATCCAAATCAGCTTCGGCTTCTTGAACTCCCCGTAGTAAGCGCAGCTACGGAGGTTGTAAGGAGTGTCGCCGCGATCCTGCCGCCGCCGAAGTGCCGGCATGAAGCCGGCGAGATGGCGCTTGATCCCGGGAAACCGATCCACGTCGATTCGTGCTGTATCGAGGTAGCCGTTATGAGTGTCGATCAGCCACAGTCCGGCCCAATCGACCCGGTACGCCTGAACGTCGCGGCCCCGCACCACCGGTTTCAGTAGCTCCGCGGACCGGGGATCCTCCCGGATCAGTGCTTCCTTCGTCTCATTACCGACGATGAACGCCTTGTTCAGGCCCGTCACCAATCCGCGGTAGATCGAAAAAGGAGGCGAGCTCTGCACCAGGAGGTTCGCGCGGCGGGCCCTTCGCTCAAGGCATGCTCAAGTTTCGCGGCCCGTTCTCCCCGGGCCACCGCCACCGACGGCCGAAACTTGGTCGGACTACAGCCAATCAGAGAAGAGGGGACGTGAATGGGAGCCATGCTGCACCAACTGACGGTGGGACACGTGTTGACGAGGTCGCTGTCCGCGAACACGCGACTCGCATACGAGAAGGGATGGCGCAGGTTCGCATCTTTCTGTGAAGAGACAGGGCGGGAGGCGATGGAAGCCACCGGTGAAGACGTAGCGCAGTTCCTCGTCCACACAGCAAGCCAACCTCGGTCGCGTCATGCGACAACGGGCGGCAACCGGCCCGTGTCCCTCGGAACGCTGCAGATCAGCCTCTCCGCGATCAACCGGAAGTACAAGGACGCCGGCCGGGAGTCGCCCGGGCACGCAGAGGTCGTAGCAGCGGTGATTCACGGTCTGACCCGGATGCGCGGCACTGGCCAAAGAAAGGTGAAGGCGATCCGTGAGTACGAGCTGCGGAAGACGCTTGCCTGCTGTGATCAGCGTTCCCGGAGCGGGTTCTTCCGGGTCGTGGCGACCCGTGACGCGGCCCTGCTCGCGATCGGCTTCGCGGGTGCGCTGCGACGATCGGAAATCTGCCAACTCAACGTCGACGACATCGACTTCATCGGCCGGTCCGGTGAAGACAGCGGACTGTTCCTGACCATCCGGCGGTCGAAGACCGACCAGGCCGCGAAAGGGCAGCGCATCGCGATACCGGCGGGGAAAGGGCTGAACGCGGTAGCGCGCCTGCGAGAGTGGCTGGCGCTCACCCGGACGACGGAGGGGCCGCTCTTCCAGTCCCTCTGGCGTGGCGGGCGACTTCGAGGCCGCCGCCTGCACCATTCCGACATCCCGCGCTTGGTCAAGCACTACGTCCAGGCGATCGGACTCGATCCGGCCGAGTACTCGGGTCACTCCTTGCGGGCCGGGTTCGTCACCAGCGCCGCCGTTCACGGCGCGCGTCTCGACAAGATCATGGAGGTCACAAGGCACTCCAGCGCCGAAATGGTCCTCCGCTACATTCGTCAGGTGGAGGCGTTCGAGGATCATGCTGGCGCGGCGTTCCTGTAGGGCCACCTACCGCCCCTAGCGCGTCGCAGGCTTCACGCGAGGCCACCAGTGTCCCGAATGTGCCGGCTCGGAAGTCGGCCAGACGATGGGCTGCCAATGAAGGGTCGAGGACGCGACCTGGCACCGGTGTCAGAACCCGCACCGCTAGCGAAGCAGGTCCTTGAACGCCACGGCGACCACCGCCACACCCAGAACAGGTAGGCCTGCCGCCAAGTCTTCGCCTCTGTAGAGCAGGATTCCGCCAACGGAAACTCCGGCCACCACCGCGGCCGCAACCGCCACCGTCAGGATCATTTTCCGGAGGCGGCGTTGCCTGCCCTCCTCCTCCGCCATGCCCATGATTCGATCTGCCGAACCGGGGAGCACCTGCTCGTATCCGCCATAGAGTTCGGGATGCGGGAGAGGTCCAGATGTGAACTCGCTGACCTCAACCTGCTGAGACGTGACGGCTACGCCGCTTTCACGCTGAGCTCGCCGCCTCTGTAGCGACCCCTGCTTCTTCCTTGGCATCCTTCTCCTCCGCGAAGCGTTCCAACGACTTGTGGATGTCCCGTCCGACTACCACCCAGTCGCCACGAAGCGCACGGCCATCCTGCCGCCACCAATCGTCCGGCTGAGTCGGTCGCACGGGTCTCCGTTTTGTCGCACTGCCTGACGCTACGCGCCGATTCGACGGTTTGCTCATGTCGGTGTGCCTCTGTGATGGAAGTTGCTGGATCGCTGCGGCTCGCCAGCGGGAGCAAGGCGAATCCTCGACTCTATCGGACCAACTGCCGCGTACAGCGGACTCGGATCCCTGAACAGATGTTCGTCAGCCAAGCGCTGGCTCCACTCCAACGGGCCACATGCGCCTTGTCGGCGATCATAGCCGCAGAGTGCCGGTCCGCTGCACGGGCGCCGACCTGACGCTGCACCCCCCTCAATCCACCTCCCACTTCCCCGCCTCCTCCATCGCCTTCCGGTAGGCCGACAGGCAGTACCAGAACAGCACCGCTCCCGCCGGCTTGAAGATCGCCTGCATCGTGGCGAGCGAGTAGTGGACCTTGCCGTCGTCCTGGAACAGGAAGTCGGTGAACGCGGCCAGGGTGCTCGTGCCGAAGGCCATGCCGATGAAGCTGGTCAGGAAGATGTAGAAGGCCGTGGCCTGGCCGCGCATCTGGTTGGGCGTGATCGGCTGGAACGCCGCCGCCATGACGCCGAGGTAGGCGCCCGAGAAGATCATCCCGGGGATCAGCACCAGCAGCGTGAGCGTCGCGCTGCCCAGGAGCGGCGCCAGCACCGAGGGCGGGGTGGCGATCAGGGTCGTCGCCAGCAGGGTGCGCACGTAGGCGTCCCTGTAGCCCCGCGCCGCGAGGCGGTTGGCGATCCAGGGCGCCACCATGATGCCGACCACCCCGGTGATGATCGAGATCGTCCCGTAGCTCGTTCCGGCTTCCCCCCGCGTGAGGCCGTAGTTGCGGACGAGAAACTCCGGGTACCACGCGGACGAGCCGTACCCGGCCATCGCCAGCATCGACGAGCCGATGAACAGCGGCAGGTAGCAGCGCTTGCGCTCCCAGATGAACCTGACGAACTCCCCGACCGGCAAGCGCTCCCTGCCGCTCCGCGAGACCGCCAGCTCCTTGCGCTTCGGCTCGACCATCGTCAGCAGAAGGAGCGCCAGCAGAACCCCGGGCAACCCGACCGTCACCAGCGTCGCCTGCCAGGGCTGCAGCGTGCCGATGACCGGCAGATCGATCGGACCGATGCGGGTGTAGTAGTCGATCAGCAGGCCGCCGATGACCAGGGAAAGGCCGCCGCCCACCCGAACGCCCGTCTTGTAGAAGGACATCGCGTAGCCGAAGTGGGCCGGCCGGTAGCTGTCCGTGATGATCGAGTAGGCGGGCGGCGCAAGCCCCGCCTCGCCGGCGCCGACCGCCATGCGCGAAGCGAACAGTTGGGTCACACTGTTCGCCAGACCACCTGCCGCCGTCGCCAGGCTCCAGAACGCGACGCTGGCTGCGACGATCAGCCTGCGCGAGTAGTGATCCGCGAGCCGGCCCATGGGAAAGCTGGCGAAGCCGTACACCAGCGCGAACGCGGCGCCCGCGAGCAGGCTGTACTGAAAGTCGGTGATCCCGAACTGCTCCCGGATCGGACCGACAAGCAGCGAGAGGATGTTGCGGTCGAGAAACGACAGCACGTAGGCCAGGAACAGGAGGACGACGCCGTAGTTCGCGGCGCCCACCGAGGGGTACTCGGGCCTCGAGTCCACCGGCACCGGACGTCCGACTGAAGGGACACCACACTCCTTCCCCACGGGCCTCAGCCCCACTGCCAGGCCACATGCTTGGGGCCCGCGACCTCCCGCTCCGCAGGTCCGGCTTCAAACGAGCCGGACCTAGTGATCCACCGCCGTTGGCCGTGGAGCGAAGCTCCGCCTACACTCGCCCGGGGCCGAGGCCTATCAATCACCCCGGGCCGCCGGACGCTGCCGCCACGTTACCCGTGTACTCGAACTCGTCCGCCTGCAAGCACTCGACCAACTTCCTCCGCGCCTCCGCTAATGAGACGAAGTAGCAGCGGAAAGGCGCGGACAGGGCCCTAGCTTCGGCCCGGCTCGAAGGCCAGGGAATCAGTATCTCCCTATGTCGGGCACCGCAGTCCTCGCGATTGGTCTGCATCAGCGCGATCCGCCTCCACTGGTCCCGTACAGCTCTCAAGCACAACGCCCACAGAAGGAAAAACGGGTCAATGATCGATCGGTCCACCACTCGAAAAACGAACACCTCTTTCGTAACCACGATTCTCTCCTCTCCCGGCAGGAGCATCGCGAATTCACCAATGTTGCTGCTCGCGCGATTCGGTGTGACGACGTCCCAGGCCTCCAAACCACTGCCATCCGTCTTCCAGAACCGACGTGCAACCGCCTCAGACACTAGATTCGTCGGATTCACATTCACTCGAAGTGCCCGAATGTCCGACACCTTGACGTACGGAATGTCCCCCTCCCTCTGATCGTTCGGCGGACTCCCGTGACCCGCCCGCGCCGCCAACACCTTCCGGTCAAGCAGCTCACCGAGTGTTACGCCCTCAAGAGCCTTCGCTTCCAGAAGCTCCATTACTGCGGTCCCGAACCGCCCATCATAGTACGTGGGTACTAGTACTCGGCGCCGAAAGACCTCCTCAAGCGCGACTTCGCTCGCACCTGGCGGCACACCCCCCGCCAAGTGGGCGTCGACCTGGGCTATCAGCTCATTATCGATCTCTTCCGTCCGCCGCCCGGTTTCGTGGTTCGTCTTGAAGCGCGTTCCACCGTCCTTGTAGACTCCGCAGGTGCTTGGATTGAGGAACATTACGGTCTCTCTCGTGTCACTCATTTCACCACCTTCTCAAGTACGTAGAAGTTCGTCTTGGCCCTACAGAATCCCTGAAACGCCTCCATCGGTACGTTCGCCACTACCCGTGGAACAAAGCGAGTTCTCATCCACGGGAACACAAATTCGTAGGTCGGAGAAAAGAAATAGGTCTCTGGAAGGACGATGCCAAGGCGACCTCCGGGCTTCAAGAGTTGATGAGCCCGTTCCAGGAATAGCAATCCGATCTCCAGATCTCTGTATGCACCGTCGGGCCTCCTTCCAAGCTCGAAGCCCGCAAGGCGACAGTCCGTTGCTGAGACCTTGAGCTTCTTCCCAAAGGGAGGATTGGTAACCACGACATCAAACCGACCGTCGCCGAAATGGGGCGAGCAGAGATGAGGGTAATCGCTGTCCCAGTTGTGAGTTCTTATGCTATCTCCACGGACGCAGCGCGCGGATCCGTCCCCTGCTATCTGCATGAAGGCTTTAGTGAGCTTTATGGCAATGGAATCTTTGTCGATTCCATGTATGTGTGTCTGGGTCCAGCGAGAGAGTTCATGCTCTGACATCGAGGGGTTGCGGCGGTGGAGATCGAGCATCGTCTCCACAAGGAAGCCACCGGTGCCGCAGGCCGGGTCCAAGACGAGGTCGGCGAACTCGATCCGCAGGAGCCGGACTCCGGCCTCAATGACCGATTGTGGCGTGAAGTACTGCCCTTCTTCCTGCTTGAGCGCTGCGCTGCGGAGGACCTGAAACGCGATCGCAATAGTCGATACGCCAAGGTCAAGAAGCTTCAGGGCGGCCAGCACCGAAACACATACGTATAGGGTTTCGTCTGTGAGGCGCAGGGCCGAGTCTTCCTCGCTAGTGAAGATTTCGGGATACAGACCGGTGAATCGTTCATGCCTCTGCCGAAGTGATTCCGCAGTCTTGGACGCGGATTCGAGTGGCCGGAAGAAGGGAGGTGTACCTGGCTGAGACTTGGCCTGCTTGTCGCTCTCAAGCTTGAGGAGCAGAACGGAGCAAAGCTGGTCGAGTTGGTCCTCCCGACGCGTGACGTTGGAGTCGTCGATAACGACACGGTCGAGGAGGTCCTCCATGGTTCGCTTTAGCTGGAGGGGCCCTGGAGTTAGGAGGTCCGAGTACCCTAAGCGGCGCGCTGAGGGCTCAAGGGGCTCACCTGGGCGTGGCAGATCCGCTACCCGACGGCGGCTCCGAACTGGGCGGCCGTCGGGTCCGCGCCAGAGGAATACTGCCGGAGCCTCGGCCTCGGGGTTGTTCGCCCAAACACCGAGACGTGCATGTGGCTCTGCCACGAAGTAGGTTTCGAGCTGGCTTAGTCCTGCGTTCTCTGTCGGCAGTTTGGTCTCGATGATGAAGAGAAGGTGCCGAGGGTCGTCCCGAAACTTCGGATCGTCGAAGACGGCAATGTCCACCGGAAAGCCCTCAAACGAATGGCCCTTCTCCCGCTTAGTGGCCTGCGAGGGGGTCTTCGGTACTCGCCACTCGGTCCGGCCGAAGACGATCTGACCCAATGTCCAGCCCGCACTGACAAGGGCTTGGACGAGCGGGCCGACGACGGAGGTCTGCTCCGGTTCGTTTCTCAGGCGCTGGCGAATCTCAGGAGACAGCTCCGCAGAGTGAGTCCCAGTTGGAGTTCGAGTGATGGCAGTGCGCCGCGGGGAAGGAGATGACCGTTTCATCAAGGCCGAGACTGTAGCGGACTTGTGCCGAACCCGGGCGGCCGCCGGCCAGGGCTCTGCCAGCGACTTCTCAAGGCTGCGAAGAGCCGCCGACGATCGAACAGTCCGGAACGACCCCTTCCACCGGCCTTCCGGAGAGAACGACCAAGACTCCGTTGACCATGGCGCGCTCTGCGGGCGTATGGCATGCCGCCGGACGCCACGATCACCCAGTCACTTTCGAGGGCGGGTCATTCCGTTCCTTGCTTCATGCAGTGCGGGATGCATCGACGACGTCGCCCTTCGCCGCCGAGTGGGCGACCTGGCCGATTTGCGCATCGAACAGTTGTGCCGGATAGAGACGTTGACGACCGTGCCCGTTCTTGGTCCCCGTCGCGCTGGTACATCGTCATCAGTGCAGCCGCCTGTTCTGCCCCGCTAGTAGGCGACTCAAGATCAAGGACGGCGACGCGGTGGCCTGGTTCACCCGCTCCTGGGCCGTCGCCTGGTCGGAGGCTGACGCCGTTCCTATCGTGGAAGGCGATTCGTAGTTCGCTGCACGCGAACCCGGTGCTTCCTCAAGTCGCGAACCGCGATGCAACCGCGACCTGGGGCTCCGCTTCAGTCGTACCTCGCCGCATTTAGCTCAAGCCACTGCGGCCGCCGACCGGTCTCCAGCTGGGGCTCAGCCTGTCTAAGAGCTCCGGTACGGTGATCTCTACCGCAAACGGATCTGCTAGTCGGCGATCGAGCGCACCCAAGACCTCTTCGTAGCGACCGTCAGCGAAAGCCTGCCTCTCGGCACCCGTAGGGGCGACACGCAGCTTCTCGTATGTTCGGCGAACGGGGTTCTCGAAGTCCGGTAGCTGCGGAGCGCTGATCCCCGCACCGCAAAGGAACACGACCTCGCCTGCGAGTATGGAATCGAGAAGCTCGGTGGGAAGCTCGGGCCCGCCAGGTAGCAACTGGGGTGTCTCGGCCATCTAACCGTGTGGCTGCGCCAGCATGTTCGAGTCGTGGATCAGCGAGAAACACGGGGGCGAACGAGTGTTCCAGAAACCCTCACTCCACGATCGCGTCGCGGATCGCCTGCTCAAAGCCCGAAGCCCCATCCTTGGTGCCCTGCTGGACCATCAGCACGGCCGTGATCTCGTTCGCCGGATCGGTCCAGGAGACGGTGCCGAACGCTCCGCCCCAGCCGAAGGAGCCCTTGCCGCGCGCACTCTTCGCGGCAACCGGATCGAGCAGGACGGACACGGCGTAGCCGAACCCCGAGCCCGGCTGCTTGCCCTTGCCGCCGTACAGGTCGCCCGCCTGGTTGCTCGTCATCCGGGCAACCGACTCCGCGCTCAGGATGCGGTTCCCGAACAACTCGCCGCCGTTCGCGAGCATCTGCTCGAAGCGGAGGTAGTCGTCCGCGGTGCTGGAGAGTCCGCCGGAGGCCGAGGGGTAGCGGCTCGGCTTGTCCCAGCCCTTCGACTTGCCGTCGAGGCCGTGAATCACGACGCGCCGGAGCTCCTTCTCCGGCGGCAGGAAGAAGTGCGTGTCGGACATGCCGAGCGGCTCGAAGATCCGTTTGCGAAGGAACTCGTCGTAAGGCGTGTCCGAGACGATCTCGATGATGCGGGCGACCACGTCGTGTCCGATGCGCGGGCTGTAGCCCCACTGCGAGCCCGGTTGAAAGTCGAGCGGCATGCTCGCGTACTGCGGCACGCGGGTCGCCAGGGTGTCCTCCGGCCCGAGCTCGGGGAGGCCGGCGACCGCCGTACCCAGGCCGTAGCTGCCGAGCCCGGAGGTGTGCGTCAGCAGATCATGGATGGTGATCCGCCGCTTCGCCGGCACGAGGCGGTGTTCCGGCGCCTGCCCCGGCGCCGCGAACGCCGGACTCACGTCCTCGCCCGCCGGCTCCTTGAGCACGGCAACCTGCATGTCGGCGAACTCGGGCAGGTACTGCGCGACCTCGTCCGCCGGATCGAAGAGGCCCTCCTCGATCATCATCATCGCCGCCACCCCGAGCACCGGCTTGGACGAGGAGGCCATCCGGAAGATCGAGTCCTTCTCCATCGGCCGAGCCCGCTCGACGTCCATCAGGCCGTACGCCTCGTAGTGGACCACCTTGCCGCGCCGGGCCACGGCCGCAACCGCGCCCTGGATCTCGCCCGCGTCGATGTGCCGCTTGATCACGGCGTCGATCTCGCGCAGGCGTTCGCTCGACATCCCCACGTCCTCGGGCGAGGCCGTCGGAATCTCGTCAGCGGACAGCGCCGTCCAGGCGATCGTCGACGCGGCCACCGCGACGAGAATGGTCCTGAAGCAGGCTCTAGCGCGGCAGAGGGTCCGGAAGCCGGCGCTTTGCGCCGGATGCCGGCCAGAAGGCCGGCGCACCCAGTTTCTGCGGCGCCGACTCAAAATCTCGATCATCCCTCGGCTCCTCCTGCGGTCGAAGCCGCCCAGTAGAAGTAAGTGATCGCCTGGCGCGGTCGCTGGCTGCGATTCGCCTCCGACCAGTGCACCGTGAGCGAACTGTGAATCGTGGCGTCGCCCGGCTCGACCTCGACCGCGACCGCCTCTTCGGACTCGGCGCTGAAGCCGGGAAGGCCGACGCGAGGCGGCAGGTTCAGCCGGTGCGTGCCTTGCGCGTAGTAGAGGCAGCCGTTGCCTCTGTCAGCCCGGTCGAGGGCGATCCACATCGTCGCGCCCTTTCGCCGGTGCCCCACGGCATCGAGATGAGGCCTGATCCCGGACGTCTCCCCGGGCAGCCGTGCAAACCAGCCGGCCGACGCCGGCTCCAGGTCGTCCTCGAGCAGGGCGGAGATCAGCTCCCTCTGCTTGCCGCGCTCGAGTTGCTCTTCAAACCAGGGATCGATCCGGTTGAGGTTCTTGGCAACGCCCGGATACTCCTCCCCCGTCTCGACCTCCCTCAGGGAACGCTCGGTATGAGCGCGCAGCTCGTCGAGTTCTTCGCCCGAAAGAAAGCCGCGCAGGACGACGTAGCCGTCCCGATCGAAATCCCGCTTGAGTTGCTCCAGGCTCATCCGCCGCTAGGAGCCTGCGCCGCCGGAACTGGGTGCGCCGGCGTCCTCGCCGGCTTCTGGAGAAGACGCGCCGCGAAGCGGCGACCATCCTGCGGCGCCAATCCCCGTCGCACCCGCCGCGCGCCTCGCCTCCAGCACGGTCAGGATCTCCTCATGCCTGCCGGCGTTCAGGCGGTACATCGTCATGAACAGAATGCCGACACCGTAGATCACGAGGCAGAGCGGCCCGCTCATCACCAGCAGGCCGGTGAGGGTCCCCGCCGACACTCCTTCCGTTTCGGCGTTCTGCGGGAACCGGATCAGCTCCAGTCCGAAGCCTCCGATCAGACCGCCGAACCCTTCCGTCGCCTTCATCGCGAACTCCCGAACGGAGAAGATCGTGCCCTCGGCCCGGCTGCCGGTCCGGAGTTCGTGGTCGTCCGCGATGTCGACCAACTGGGAGTCGACCACAATGACCATGACCGTCACCAGGGCATAGCCGATGAACAACGGCCCGAACAGCAGGGGCAGCAGCAGCGGCGATTCGTTCCCGGGGAACAGACCCGCCAGGCGCAGTACATGCGGAAAGGCCACCAGGATGGCCGAGACCGCGGTGGTGATGATCACCGTCGGCTTCTTGTCGAAGCGGCGTGTCATCCAGGCGGCGAGCGGCAGGGCGACGATGATCCCGGGGATCTTTGCGAAGGCCAGGACCGAGAACTGTTCGGTCGACAGGCCGTAGACCCAGATCCAGGTGTAGACGCTGACCATGTCCAGCACCCCCTGGGCCGCGGCGATGGTCAGCCAGGAGACGGTCACCGACACGAACGAACGATTCGCGAAGAGCTGCCGCAGCTCGCCGTGGTGGTCGCGGATGCTGAAGCGCCGGTGCGCGGTCGGGTGCAGACGGGGAATCTGGTCGACCGTGCCGAAGGTCGACGCCAGAACGGCCGCGAGAACCACGACGGCGCCGAACGCGGCCAGAATGACGTACCGGCTCGGGTCGAGAAAACCGTTGCTGAACTCCGGCGTGGACGGAAAGATCGCGTTCAGGACCAGCAGACTCAGCCCGACCGCGGCACCCGTGGCGAAGACGTTGTACCAACCAAAGATCGAGGTCCGCTCGTGGTAGTCGTCCGTGAGTTCCGCGCCCAGCGCGTCGCGCGGGATGTTGAAAAGGGACGAAGCGATGCGGAGCAGGACGAGGAAGCAAAGCAGCCACACGAAGAGGCCGCCCTCCCCCAGTCCCGAGACGGGCTGATACAGGAAGTAGAACGAGACCGTGATCGGGAGGGCCGACATCAGCATCAACGGGTGGCGGCGCCCCCATCGGCTCTGGAAGCGGTCGGAGATCGCCCCGACCAGCGGATCGGAAACCGCGTCGACGATGCTCGCGACCAGGTAGGCGACGCCGCACAGCGCCGCCGAGACGCCAAGCACCTGGTTGTAGAAGATCAGGGTGGTGATGCGGGCGGCGACCAACATCCCCTGCTGAAAGGCGCCGGAGGAGAACGCGAGCTTGGTGCGCAGCGGCACGATTCGCCGACGATCGGGCCGCCGGCGGCCGGGCGAGTCGGCGGCCGCCTGAGGCTGGATGTCGTCTGTCATCGCTGCGCGTCACAAACTTGGAACAGCGTACCACTTGAGGTAGCTTCGCCCCCATGGAGTTTGGCGCCCAGCTCAGCAGCTACCGCGTGCCGTGGTCGGAGACCGAGGCCACGGTCCATGCGATCGAGAACGGCACCTGGAGCAGCCTGTGGTTCTCGGATCACTTTCTGCCGCCGGCCGCTCCCAAAGACGAACACCTGTCGGCCCTCGAGGTGTGGACCCTGATCACCGCGGCGGCGGTCCTGACCAAGCGGGTCCGCCTCGGCACGCTCGCCTGCGGCGTCACCTACCGCAATCCCGCCCTGCTCGCCAAGATCTGCGCCAGCGTCGACCACATCAGCGGCGGACGCATGGAGCTGGGGATCGGCGCCGCCTGGTTCGAGCGCGAACACACGGCCTACGGCTGGGACTTCCCCACCCTGCGCGAGCGCTCGGACCGCCTCGAGGAGGCGGCTCAGCTCATCCGCCTCCTGTTCACGGCGGAGGAGGGCGAGAAGGTCACGTTCGAGGGGAAGCACTACCGCCTGGACGAGGCGCCACTCGCGCCGGGTTCGACCCGGCCGAGGTCCACCGGGACGGCCAACATCCCCATCCTGATCGGCGGCAACGGCGAGAAGCGGACGCTCCGCACCTGCGCCCGCTACGGCGACATCAGCAATCTCGACTTCTGGCACCCGGCCGGAGTCGATGTCTTCCGGCACAAACAGCAGGTTCTCGACCGCCACTGCGAGGACGCCGGCCGCGACCCGGCGGAGATCAAGAGAACGGTCGGCCTGCCCTTCCGGCTCTTCGCGAACGACGAGGAAGCCGCGAAGTCACCCGGACAACCCTGGTACTGCTGGGGCACCGCTTCCTACGTTCAGGACCTGTTGCACCAGTACGTCGAAGCCGGTGCAGAGGAGATCGTCCTCTGTGGCGTCGGCAACCGGCCGGACGCCTGGCAGCAGATCGACGACGAGGTCCTGTCAGCGTTCGACTGACCGCACCTCGCACTCCGCACACTGGGTGCGCCGGTCGCTTTCCCGGCTACACTCGCCTCCACACGGACTCCGATCCGCCCAAGGAGAATCCCCATGAAGTCCCGTCTCCCCATCCTCGCTATCAGCGTCGCGCTCCTCGCGGGCGCCGCCGTCGCCGCACCGCCGGTCAACAACGCGGACCCCTCCGCGGTGACCTGGGCGGAACACGTCGCGCCCATCCTGCACGCGAACTGCGTGAGCTGTCATCGCCCCGGACAGACGGCACCCATGTCGCTCCTGAGCTACGACGAGACGCGCCCGTGGGCGAAGTCGATCCGCAAGGTCACGACCGACCGGACGATGCCGCCGTGGTTCGCGAACCCGGAGCACGGAGCGTTTGTGGAGGACCCCAGCCTCACTGACGCCGAGATCGAGACGCTGAACCGCTGGGTGGCCGCGGGCGCACCGGCCGGCGACCTGGCACAGGCGCCAGAGCCGCCCAGCTTCTCTTCGGAGTGGAAGCTCGGACCGCCTGACCTTGTCTACACGGCCCCGGAGTACCACGTCTCCGACGACATCGAGGATCACTACGAGTGGCTCCAGGTGGACAACCCGGTCGACGAAGAGCGCTGGATCCGGGCGATCGAGATCCACCCCGGTTTCGTCGAAGGCGTACATCACCAGTTGACCTACCTCGCGCCGCCCGACGCCACGCTCGCCGGCGTGCAGAGCGCGACCGGGACCCTGGACCTCACCTTCGTCGGCGGCTGGGGACCCGGCGTGGCGCCGCTCCAGTTCGCCGACGGCCACGGGATGCGCATGCCGCCGAACAGCACGCTGTTCTTCCAGATGCACTACCACAAGACCCCGGGCCCCGGCACCGGCGGCACCGACCAGACGACGATGGGCCTCTACTTCCACGACGAGAAGCCCGAGAACGTGGTCGAGACCCTGTGGCTGGTCGACCCGACCCTGAACATCCCGGCGGGCGACGCCGACTACCACTCCTGGTCGTCGTTCACCACCGAGCACGAAGCGGTCCTCTTCGACTTCACGCCGCACATGCACCTGCGGGGCAAGGCAATGACGTTCACGGCCGAGTACCCCGACGGCCGCAAGGAAGTCCTGCTCGACGTGCCGAACTACGACTTCAACTGGCAGCTCACCTACACGCCGACGGAGCCCAGGGTCATCCCGGCCGGCACGACGATCCGCGTCGACGCGAAGTTCGACAACTCAACCGACAACCTGACGAATCCCGACCCGACGTCGAACGTGACCTGGGGCGAGGCGACGACCGACGAGATGATGGTCGGCTTCATCCATTACACGTTCAGCGACCGGACGCAGCAGACGAACATGCCCACCTTCATTGTGCCCGACGCGCTGAAGGAGCAGATCGAGCAAGTGCGCGAGTTCCGGCGCAAGCAGAGGGAAGCGGCAGCAGCGGCAGCGGCCGAGACCAGCGGCGGCTGACCTCAGCGTCCCAACACCGCGTACGTCCCATCCAGGATCAGGCGGATCGAGACGTACAGTCCGAACATCGGGATGAGGACCCAGATCGTGTTGGGGGTCCACACCCAGACCAATCGGTCCAGCCTGCTGAGAGCCCGGTGTCCGCCTGAGATGTAGAAGCTCACGATGTAGAGCGAGCTCACGTAGACCCACTGCCAGAACAGCGCGAGCCCGATGATCCCGGCAACGACGGCCGGCAGGAAACCGGTGGTCATCGAGGCCAGCAGGACCATCGACGGGATCGGCGTGGCGAAGCCGTTGCCGACATCGCAGTTGAAGCCGAACGTCCGCCGGTCGGTGTAGGCGTCGTCGTACACGCAGTACGCCGCCCAGACGTCCGCCCATACCGTCGGCGACAGGATGCGCCCGATCGGAACTCCCGAGAACAGAAACGCGAGCGCCGGCGCCCGGCCCGTCGCCGCTCCCCTTCCGCGCCAGTACTCCGCCCGCTTCGGGATGTAGTCCCGCCGCAGGTACAAGCAGGCCTCCCAGTAGCAAATCAGGAGGTTGATCGACAGGAAGAGGCTCAGCAGCAGGTAGAGCGGATCGATGCTGCCGTGCAGCCGGTAGCTCGCCACGTTCCAGGCCAGCGCCTGGACGCCGACGACGAGGACGACGAAGACCGCGACCGGAATCTTCGGGCCCTTCGTGCTGTCGGGTTCGGCGGCCTTGCTTACATCCATTGAGTAGACCCCAGTACTTGCTCTCCGACTAGCCCGTGCTCTCGCCGGTGTCCTCGGTTTTCTCGTCCTCGTCCGACCCCGGAGCCGTCTCCCACTCGTACTCGATACCCCGGACGTGGCGCTCGAACCAGTCGATCTCCACGTTCACCTTGAACAGCTCGTGGCGGAGTTCCCCCCAGCCGTGAGGCTCGCGCGGCGCGATGTAGAGATGGGTCTCCACTCCGTTCGCCTTCAACGCCCGGTACAGCTCGACCGACTGGGGCGGCGGTACGCGGACGTCGTTCTCGCCCACCAGGACGAGAGTCGGCGTCGTCACCTTGTAGATGTCCCTGAGCGGCGAGTTCTCCCAGTAAACGCCGATCGGGGCGTCCTCCTCCCACGGCGTGCCGCCGAACCAGGGAGTGCGGTAGGTCCGCACGTCGCTCTGGCCGTACATCGAGATCCAGTTGACCGCACCGGCGCCTGACGAGGCCGCCTTGAAGCGGTTCGTATGGGTGATGATCTTGTTCGTCATGTGACCGCCGCCGCTCCAGCCCATCTTGGCCATCCGGTCGCCGTCCACGAGTCCGCGTTCGATCAGGTGGTCGACCCCGGTCATCACGTCGAGGTGCGCCTGGTGGAAGTAGTGGCCGACCATGTCGCGCAGGAACGGGTCGCCGTAGCCGGTGCTGCCCCGGTAGTTCGGTTTGAAGACGAAGTAGCCGCGGGCGGCCAGCACCTGGACGTAGTTCGACCAGCGGCCGAATCCGAACTTGTCCGAGGCCGCCGGTCCACCGTGCGTCTGGACGACCAGCGGATACCGGTTGCCCTCCTCGTAGTCGAGCGGGTAGTAGAGGAGGCCCTCCACCTCGACGCCGTCCTCGCCCGGCCAGTGGATCGCTTCCTGGCGAGGTAGCAGGAAGGTCTCATCGAGATAGTCGAAGGCAGAGGTCACCTGCCTGGACTTCCCGCCCCCGGCCGGCATCACGTGGATGTCTCCCGGGCTTTCCCGGTGGTTCATCGTGAAGGCGTGCTGGCCCGTGGCCCTCGACCAGGCCCACGAGCCCAGCGCGTGGTCCCCTTCGGTCAGAGCCGTCGGCATCGCGTCGTCCACGGCGGCATGGAAGAGCTGGCTTCGGACCCCGGTGTTCGCGGTGAAGTAGATCGTGCCGTCGTCCGCCCAGCGGGCGCCGTTGACCTCGTGCGGCATGTCCTCGTACAGCAGGCGGTGCGCTCCACCGCCGGCCGGCACGACGAAGACGTTCGTGTTGAAGTACGTCTCCAGGTCGGCGCTGGAGTTGGAAACGAACATGACGCGCTGTCCGTCGGGAGACAGCTCGGCGCCGGACTCGCTCACCGTGTTGTCGGTGAGCTGGAGGGCGTTGCCGCCGTCGGCATCCATGATCCAGACCTCGCCCTCGTCCCGATTGTCGAAGAGCGGCGAGGGCGCGCGGTGGTGCCCAATCCGCCCGCCGTCCGCCGAGATCCGGAAGCCGACCACGGAGAAGTCCCCTTCGGTGATCCGCTCCTCCTCGCCCCGGTCGTCGCCGGTCCAGGCGATTCGGAACAGGTGGCGCTGCTTGTAGTCCTCGTCGAAGGCGAAGACGTCGTCCTTCAGCTCGTCCTTCTTCTTCTCCTCGGCAGTCTTCGGATCCGCAGCGAGGAAGAAGATGTGCTCGCCGTCCGGGGAGAACTCGAAGCTCTGAACGGAACTCTCGTGGCTCGTCAACGGAGCGGCTTCCCCACCCCGGTTGGGCAGCAGGTAGATCTGCGTGGAGTCCTCCTCGCCGCGGTTCGCGAGGAAGGCCACGAAGCTCCCGTCCGGCGACCAGCGAGGACTCCGCTCGCCCTTCTCGCCGTAGGTCAGCCGCACGTCTCCCGTGCCGTCCATCTCGATGCGACGGATGTGGGTCGTGCGGCCGTTCTTCTTCCAGTCCGTGTCGGAGCGGGTGTAGAGGAGCTGGGCGCCGTCCGGGGAGATTCGTGGACTGCCCACCCCCGGCACGTCGATCAGCTCGACGATGGTCATCGGCCGCTTGTCAGAGGCAAAGCCGGCGACGGCGGCAAGTGCAAGCACGGTGGCCAGGAAGAGCATCGGCATCAGTTTGCGCGTGTTCACGCGTGGCATCGTAACGCGCCGGAAGTTCTGTGCCGAAGGTCCGGAGGCCGGCGCTGCGCGCCGAATGCCGGCGGGAACGCGGGTGGCTCGAACTCGCGCCACCCGCGAACCAGTCCGTGCACCCGTCATCGGGTGCACGGATGGCACGCCGGCGCACCCAGTCTGCACCGCCCTCAGCCAATGTCGCCGGTGTTCCGGGCCATCAGCCGGATTGCCGCCTTGCGTGGCAACAAACGCGTGAGCAGCACGGCGACCAGCCGGTTGACCAGCCCCGGCACGACCCGTGGGCTCTTGCCCAGCGCATCGAGAGTCCGGCGCGCCACGGCGTCGGGATCCAGCATGCCAGGCACGCGGCCCTTGCCCGATCGCTGATAGCCCGGCGTCTCGACCGCCCCCGCGCAGCAGGCGATCACATCGATCCCTTGCTCGCGGAGCTCCTGCCACAGGCCCTCAGCCAGAATCGTGTTGAAGGCCTTGGTCGCGGCATAGGCCGCGACTCGCGACGTACCCTGCAGGCCCGCCAGCGAGGACATCAGGATCACCGCGCCACGCCCGCGCCGCTCGAGACCCGGCAGTAGCGTGTGCAGCACGGCGACCGGCGCCCGGACGTTGACGTCGACCGCCCGTTCAAGCGCGTCGGCGTCGGCGTCGACGAAGCGTCCCACCGGGACGAAGGCCGCGTTGTAGACGATCACCCCGAGGTCGAGGTCCGCCGTGGCGGCGGCCAGCGCGTCGGCGAGATCAGGTCTCGCCAGATCCATCGCAATCGGCCGCACTTCGACACCGTACCGATCGCGGAGCCTGGCCGCGAGGTCATCGAGCAACGATTCGCGCCGGGCGATCAGCACCAGGTCCAACCCGCGCTTGGCCAGGCACTCCGCGAAGGAAGCGCCGAGACCCTCCGAGGCCCCGGCGACGAGCGCCCACTCGCCATACCGGTCGCGGAATGCTCCTCCGGCGCCGGCTTCGGGGCTGCGCGCGATCTCCGCTACGCTGCCTGCCACCGCTCGCTCTTGGAAAAACCCACCATGGAGACTCGATCGTGAGGCTAGCAACGACTCTTCTCAGCGTTCTGCTTTGCGCGGTCGCCGCGACCGCTTTCGCGCAGCCCCCCAACGTCGTCATCGTGATGACGGACGACCAGGGCTACGGCGAACTCTCCGCTCACGGGAACCCCGTGCTCGAAACGCCGCATCTCGACCGGCTGCGCGGCGAGAGCGTTCGGCTGGACGACTTCCACGTCGCGCCGATGTGTACGCCGACCCGCGGCCAACTGCTGACCGGGATGGACGCGGCCCGCAACGGCGCGATCAACGTGAGCAGCGGTCGGGCGCTCCTGCGACCCGAGATTCCGACGATGGCCGACATCTTCGCCGAGGCGGGCTACAGCACCGGCGTGTTCGGCAAGTGGCACCTCGGCGACAACTACCCCTTCCGGCCGGAGGACCGCGGATTCCACGAGACCGTGTGGTTCCCCTCCTCCCACATCGGCTCGGTGCCCGACTTCTGGGGCAACGACTACTTCGACGACACCTACATCCGGAACGGCAGGCGAGAGGCGTTCAAGGGGTACTGCACGGACATCTTCTTCGACGAAGCGATCGACCACATGAAGCGCTCCGCAGAGTCCGGAACGCCCTTCCTGACCTACATCGCCCCGAACACGCCCCACGGCCCGCTGATCGCCAAGGAGGAGGACGAAGCCGCGCTCGCGGCCGCACTGGCCCGACCCGAGTTCGACGACATGAGCCCGGCACTGAAGGCGCGGCTGAGCAGTTACCTGGGGATGGTCCGGAACATCGACACGAACATGGGCAAGCTCGTCGACTTCCTCGACGAAGAGGGCTTGAGAGAGAACACCATCCTCATCTTCATGACGGACAACGGCAGCACCCACGGTCCGCGCTACTTCAACGCCGGCATGCGCGGCATGAAGACCGAGCTCTGGGAAGGCGGCCATCGGGTGCCGTTCTTCATCAGTTGGCCGAACGGCAACCTGGCGGACCCGCAGGACGTGACGGGCCTGACCCAGGTGCAGGACGTCCTCCCGACACTCCTGGACCTCAGCCGAATCGAGACGCCGGCCGCCGCGAACTTCAGCGGCACGAGTCTGGCGCCCGTGCTGCGCGGAGACGCCAGCGTTCCCGAAGACCGCATGCTGATCATCAACTACAGCCGCATGCCGTCCGGGTTCAACTACCCCTCGCCGTACACCCAGTCGATCCTCACGCGGAGTCACGCGGGAGTCCTCTGGAAGCAGTGGCGGCTGCTCGAGGACCGCGAGCTCTACGACCTGGAAACCGATCCGCTGCAAACGACGAACGTGATCGAACAACACCCGGAAGTCGTCGCCAGGATGCGGGATCATCTCCACGAGTGGTGGGACGAAGTGGCCGCCACCGCCAACGAGCCCCAGCGGATCGTCATCGGCGACGACATCGAGAACCCCATGATGCTGACCGGCTGCGAGTGGCTCGACGTGTTCGTCGACCAGCAGAGGCAGGTTCGCGTCGGGACACGCAAGACCGGGTACTGGCTGCTCGATGTGGCAGAGGCGGGCGAGTACGAGTTCGCGCTCCGGCGCTGGCCGCGCGAAATCGACGTGCCGCTTGCCTCGGCGCCCGAGGGCAGCACGGCGCTGCCCATCACGTCGGCCCGCCTGTTCATCAGCAACCACCACCACCTGGATATCGGCGAGAAGCCGCCTTACGGCTACGAAGGTCTCACGACACCGGTGGGCGAAGACGACACGGAGGCGGTGTTCACCGTGTCACTACCGAAAGGCCCCATCGCGCTGCACACCTGGTTCGACGAGGGGCGCGAGGTCATCGCGAGCGCCTACTACGTCTATGTACGCAGAAAGTGAGAAAGTGACCGGGATGAGCACCGAGCGCTACCTCCGCGAGGACTCGGCCTCACGGTCGCTCTACGAGCGCGCCCTTCAGGTAATGCCCGGCGGCAACAGCCGCCACACCCTGGTCATGGATCCGTATCCGATCTACGCGACCTCCGGGCAGGGCTGCATCGTCACCGATGTCGAAGGCCAGGAGCGAATCGACTTCGTCAACAACTACACCTCGCTCATTCTCGGGCACTCGCATCCCGATGTGACCGAGGCCGTCGCTCAGGTGATCGGCAAGGGAACGGCCTTCTCCCTCCCGACCGAGACGGACATTCGCCTCGCTGAACTGCTGATCGAGCGCATTCCCTACATCGACCAGATCCGGTTCGCGAACTCCGGCAGCGAGGGCGTGCTCCTCGCCGTGCGGGCGGCGCGCGCCGCGACCGGCCGGAGCAAGATCGCGAAGTTCGAAGGCTGCTACCACGGCATTTACGACTACGCGCAGGCCAGCGACAGTTCCCGCCCCCGGAACTGGGGTGATTCGGAGAGGCCCGCGACGACGCTCGAGCCGAGCATGGCGAAGAGCCTCGAGACGGAGGTCGTGACCCTGCCGCTCAACGACATCGACGTCTGCAGCGACCTGATCGACGAGCACCGCGACGAATTGGCGGCCGTGCTCATCGATCCCCTGCCCGCCGCCCTCGGACTGATACCGCCCGACCCGAGTTCGTGTCGGCACTGCGGGCCAAGACGAGGGAGTGCGGCGCACTGCTGATCGCGGACGAGGTGCTCTCGTTTCGGATCGACTACCGCGGCGCCTGCCATCGCCTGGGCATCGAGCCGGACCTCGTCGCGCTCGGCAAGATCATCGGCGGCGGCTTCCCCGTCGGCGCGGTCGCCGGTACGGCCGAGGTGATGTCCGTCTTCGATCACCGCGACGGTGAACTCGTCCACCATGGCGGCACCTACAACGGCAATCCCGTGACGATGGTCGCCGGCTACGAAACGATGAAGCGGCTGACCCCGGACGTCTTCGACGAGTTCGACCGGCTCGGCGACCGGGTGCGCGACGGGCTCCAACAGGTCCTCCGAAGGCACGGCATCGAAGCCGTGGCGACCGGTCGCGGTTCACTCTTCGCGGTGGTTCCGGGTATGGAGCCGCCGAAGAACTTCCGGGCCGTCTTCACCGCCCGCTCCGCGGCGCCGCAGCTCCAGGGCATCGCCCGCGAGATGTTCAACCGGGGCATCCTGATGGGCTCCCGCGGTCTCTTCGGCTCGCTCTCGACACCGATGGGAGACGCGGAGATCGACCGTTTCCTCGAGGCCGCGGACGGCGCCGCGGCGCACGTGCTCGCGGCCTGAGACCGAAGCCACTGGGTGCGCCGGGAGGAGCGACGCCTTCGGCCTCGCGCGTTTCCCTCAGAAAGCCGACGGGGACGTCGGCGCACCCAGTCCCGATCCCGGGTCAATGCAGCTCCAGGAGGAGAGCGAGTAGCTCGTCGCGCACGCGATTGCGGAAGTCGGCCTCGTTCTGGTTGAACTGAACGGCGACCGCGATGCCCGAGTCCCGGTGGTAGTACATCGTGGAACGCCAACCGGGGAACCAGCCGCCGTGGCCCACGAGTTCGCCGAGCGGGGAGTCGGCGCGGTAGACGCCGAGCCCGTAGGTCGCGTCGGCGTCTTCCCCGCAGTAGCCGGAGCTCAGCATCTCTTCCAGGTACGGGCCGTCCAGCGCTTTCCTCTCATAGACGATCTTCGCCCAGCGCGCGAGATCCCGGGAGTTCGAAACGTAGCCGCCGCCGGTCCACTCGGTGCGTGGGTTGAAGGCCATCAGGTCGCCTTCGGCCGCCTTGGCCGGCAGGGCGAAGGCGTTGTCCTCTCCGAGGTGACCGGGCGCGAGGCCCGCGAACGAACGGCCCAGCTGCTCCTCCGTGCGGGGCAGGTCGTGACGGTCGAGAACGCGGCGCCGCGCCTCGTCGTAGTAGCTGCCGCCCGACGCCGCTTCCATCATCAGACCCGCAACGATGAAGCCGGTGTCGGTGTACGCATACCCTTCGCCGGCCGGGAACAGAGGCTCCTTGTCGAGAACGAACTGGACCAGCTCACGCGGCCTGAAGTAGAAGTCCGGGTCGGCGTTCGGGCCGTCCCGCCGCGCCCTCGCTTCCCGGCGCCAGGCATCGTCGTAGACGTGGTCGCTCAGTCCGCTCGAGTGACTCAGCAAGTGACGAAGGGTCATCGTCTCGTGGTTCGGAAGCCGCGTCCACCAGGGTTCGCCCCCGAGCCAGCGTGAGGCCGGGTCGTCGAGGCCCAGGAGGCCTTCGTTCACCATGCTGAGCGCGGTGGCCGCGGCGATCGTCTTGCCGATGCTGCCTGCCGGCATCCGGTGCGCCGGCGTCATCGCGATGTCGTGTTCCGGGTCGGCGTAACCCGTCGCGACGGCGCCTTCCCTGCCGTCCGGGAGGACGAACGCGGCCGTGGCGCCGATGAATCCCAGCTCTTCGCGTAGCTCGTCAAGCCGTTGCTGGAAGATCTTCTCGATCTCCGTCACCGCTGCGACCTCGCTCTCCCACCCATGGGCACTCCGGATTCTCGCCGGCAGTTCGGAGAAGATGACGGGATTCGCCTCGCTGCTGTTGGCCAGGATGACGTAGCCATTACCGCCTTCGAGCGACCCGACGAAGTTGCCCCGAAAGCCCCAGTTGCCGCCCGTATGGCCGAAGTAGCGACTCGACTCACCTGGCGGCGCGGGACGGTGAGGGGTGGTCGAGCCGGCGGTGAAACCGAGGGCGTACTGACCCACGCCTCCGGGTGTCACCATCTTTCGAGTGAGCTCCGCGTTCAGGATCCGGTTGGAGCGGCCCTCCAGGGAGAGCTGCACCTCGATCAGGAACCTGGCCAGGTCCGTCGGTGTCGTCCAGAGGCCCGCGGCATAGAGTTCCGGGTACACGTGCCACTCGGCGCGCCGCTCTGCCTCGGCCCCGTTCCCGTCCCCTCCGGTAGCTGACCCGCCCGCGCGCGCCGCATTGCCGTGAAGCGCGGCCGGCAGCGGTTGGCAGAAGCAACTGCGGGTCATGCCGAGCGGGTCGAGGACCGTCTCCTGGAGGATCTCCTGGAACGGCCGGTGCCGAACGTCGCTCAGGGCGAGCTGCAGGATCGTCGACCCGCCTCCCGAGTACTCGTAGCGGCTGCCGGGCTGCCAGCCGACGACGACGGGCTCGGTATTGGCCGGCGTCTCCTGGCCTTGACGCCCGAGGACCTCGGGGGCAGTCGGCAGTTCGGCGCCGGGCTTGTAGCCGGGGAATCCCGAGACCGTCGTGCCCGCCGTCATGCTCAGCAGCATGCGCGGGGTCACCGGCGTCTCGGCGAGCAGTTCGGCGTCCTCCTCGAGCTGCCAGGAGCGGAGGACCCCGTTGATGTCGTCGTCGAGCTCGAGGAGCCCATCCTGCACCGCTCGGAGAACCGCCATGGCCGACACCGGCTTGCTGATCGAGGCGGCCTGGAAGAGGGTGTCCGGATCGGCCGGCGCGCCGCTCGACTCGTCCGCGACGCCATAGGCCTTCGCCCACGCCAGTCGATAGTCCTCGACGACCGCGACGCTAAGCGCGGGGATGCCGTGCACCTCCATCAGCTCGGCGAGGGTCTTGCCGGCGTCGCCGTCGGACCCCGGCTCGCGCGGCGCCTCGATCTGCGCGATCCGTTCCACCCGCTCGTCCGCGAGCCCCCGGTCCGGCATCTCTCGTTCGGCATCCTGCTGCCCGGGAACGCAGGCGGTGACGATCGCAATGGCGACGGCCCAGGAGGCCATCCGAAGGGCACTGTCTGTCGCTGAAGTCAAGGGTGCGCGTTCCCGCTTCGGAAGGCGCCAGCGTATCCCGCCGGCCAGCCGAACAGCACGGTCCGACGGTCCGGAGGTCGGGTAAACTCCGCCGTTCAGACAGAGACTCCCATGACTCGCGCTGCGCCCTTCGCTTTGACTTGGCTGGCGGCGGTCGGCACGGTCGCCGGCGCCGCTGAGATCGACCCCGCCGACCTCGAGTTCTTCGAGTCGAAGATCCGGCCGGTTCTGGTCGAGCGCTGCTACGCCTGCCACGGCGACGATCCCGCGAAGATCCGCGGCGGCCTGGTCCTGCTCGATGCCGAAGGGTTGCGCGCTGGCGGCGACAGCGGCGCGGTGATCGTGCCGGGATCGCCCGAGGACAGCCTGATGATCGAGGCGCTCCATTACGAGGGTCTCACGCAGATGCCGCCCGACGGCAAGCTGCCGGCGTCCGTCATCGCCGACTTCGAACAGTGGATCCGGCGCGGCGCACCCGACCCGCGCACCGGCGCCGGGCAGACGGTGGTCGCCGCGAGAGCCGCCGAGTCCTTCGACTACGGCCCCGGCCGCGAGCACTGGGCCTATCGACGGATCGAAGATCCCGAGCCGCCCGCGGTGACGAACGAAGCGTGGATCAGGCAGCCCATCGACCGCTTCATCCTGGCGGGCCTCGAAGAGCAGCGTCTCGCACCCGTCGCCCCGGCCGACAAGCGCACCCTGCTCCGGCGCGCCACGTTCGACCTGATCGGTCTGGCACCGTCGGAAGCCGAGATCGAGGACTTCCTCGCCGACCAGAGCCCCGACGCGTTCGCCCGGGTCGTCGACCGGCTCCTCGCCTCGCCGCACTACGGTGAGCGTTGGGGCCGCCACTGGCTCGACGTCGCCCGCTATGCCGACTCGAACGGCCTCGACGAGAACATCGGGTTCCCCAACGCCTTCCGCTATCGCGACTACGTCGTCGACTCGCTCAACCGCGACAAGCCCTTCAACCGCTTCGTTCACGAACAGATCGCCGGCGACCTGATGCCGGCGGAAACCGACGCGCAGCGCTTCGAGCAGATCACCGGGACCGGCTTTCTGATGCTCGGACCCAAGGTGCTCGCCGAGCAGGACGTCGACAAGATGCTGATCGACATCGTCGACGAGCAGGTCAACACGGTGGGCCGCGCCTTTCTCGCCCTGCCGGTCGGCTGCGCCCGCTGCCACGACCACAAGTTCGACCCCATCCCCACGGCCGACTACTACGCGATGGCCGGCGTCCTGCGCTCGACCGCAACGATGAGCGACGCCGCCGGCATGCGCTGGCTGGAGCGGCCACTGATCCCGGAAGACGAACTCGCCGAGTACGAGGCGGCACAGAAGCTCGTCGCCGAGGCCCGGGAGAAGGTCGACGAGGTCGTCCGCGAGCAGAACGACGTCCTCCGGGGTCCTCGCCGCGCGGCCCTCGCCGAGTACCTGCTCGCCGTCGAAGAGGCCTACCCGAACTGGAGCGCCACCGTCGGTCCCTTCGGCCACGCGGACGACGACGAGGCGAAGCAGGAGAAGGCCAGGGAGACGATCGTCCGCGTCGCTGGACAGCGGGGGCTCGAACCACCGGTCCTGGAGCGCTGGGTCAGGGCCTTCTACCGGTACCGGGAGGGCCCGCCGGTCGAGGGCGATGCCCCAAGCCCCGGCGCCGTCTTCGTGATCTGGAACGCCTACGCCGCCGCTTCCCCCGATCGCTACGAGCAGGTGACCGAGGATCTACGGGCGATCATCGCCTCGGAGAAAGTGCTGACGGCGCCCCTGACCCGCGGCCTCGTCCGCGGGCCGGCGCCGAAGACCCTGGAGGAGGTCGCCTGGCGCTACGCGAGCCTCTTCGCGACGATCGAGATCGCCTGGGAAGAGCACCTGATGCGCCTCGGGCTCAAGGACGAGGACGACCTGGCGCCCGGCGACTTCCGGCTGCCGCGCGAGCAGGAGGAGTTGCGGTGGCTGGTCTACAGCGGCTACTTCTGCATTCCCTGCCTCGACCAGAAAGAAGAGGAGAAGCTCTACCCGCCGGAGGCGCTGGAGCGGCTCGCCGAGCTACGCGCCGAAGTCGAACGACTGGAAGACGCATCGCCGCCCGCGCCGCCGTACGCCATGGCCGTGGACGAGGCGAAGATCGTCGATCTGCCGGTCCACATCCGCGGCAGCCACCTGAACCTGGCCGATACCCCGGAGCCGCGCGGATTCCTGAAGGTCACGGACCACCTCGTGCCGCCGCCACCGGTCGCAGGCGGCGCCAGCGGGCGGCTCGAACTGGCGCGCTGGATCACCCACCCCGAGCACCCGCTCACCGCGCGAGTCATCGTCAACCGCGTCTGGCACTGGCACTTCGGCCGCGGCATCGTCGACACGCCGAGCAACTTCGGCGCGATCGGCAGCGAACCCACGCATCCCGAGCTTCTCGACTGGCTGGCGCGCCGCTTCGTCGAGGGCGGCTGGTCGCTCAAGAACCTCCACCGCGACATCATGCTGTCGAGCACGTACCGCCAGTCGAGCGACTACGACGCGGCAAACGCCGCCGTCGACGAGGAGAACCGGCTCCTCTGGCGGTTGAACCGGCGACGCCTCGAGATCGAGCCGATTCGCGACACCCTGCTGCAGCTTGCCGGGCGCCTCGACCTGACGATGGGAGGGCGGGTGGAGGAGTTCAACGCGAGGGGTTACGTCTTCGGTGAGGAAGGCCCGCTCGGCAAGGCCGACGTCTACGTCGCGCCCCGACGCTCGATCTACATGCCGGTCGTGCGCACCGCGATCTACAGGATCTTCGCCGGCTTCGATTTCGGCGACGCCAGCGACTCGGTCGGCGATCGATCCGAGACGGTCGTGCCGCGGCAGGCCCTGCTGATGATGAACAGCCCCTTCGTCGAGGAGGCCGCGCTCGGCTTCGCGCGGCAACTCCTGGCGCTCGAGGACGCGAGCGCCGAGGATCGCATCGCAACCGCCTTCGTCCGCGCCTACGGGCGCCCCGCCGACGACGTCGAAATCGCCGACGGAGTCGCCTTCCTCGACGAGATGCGCGCAACGTGCGCGGCGAACACTGGGTGCGCCCGCGGCGCGCAGGCAGGTGGCCGCACACTGGGTGCGCCGGCGTCCCCGCCGGCTTCTGAAGAGGACGCGCCGCGCAGCGGCGACCGTACCGCCGCGCTCGACCCAGCAGAAGACGCCGAGATCCACGCCTGGACCCGCCTCGCCCACGTCATCCTCGCGGCGAGCGAGTTCATCTACATCAACTAGGTTCGAAGTACACCAACCAGGTCACAGACGATGCGCTACCCCCACCACCAACCGCCACCCCTCACCCGCCGCCAGATGCTGAAGACCTGCGGCTGCGGCTTCGGCGGCCTGGCGCTTTCCTCCCTGCTGCAGCGCGACCTGCTGGCCGCCGAGCCCGGCAACCCTCTGGCGCCGCGCCCACCGCACTTCGCGCCGAAGGCGAAGCGCATCATCTTCCTGCACATGCACGGCGGGCCGTCCCAGCACGACCTCTTCGAGTACAAGCCGCTTCTCATCCGCGACGACAACAAGCCGCTGCCCTTCGCCAAGCCCCGCGTGCAGTTCAACGAGACCGGCAACCTGTTCAAGAGCCCCTGGGAGTTCAAGCAGCACGGCCAGTCCGGCGCCTGGGTGAGCGAGCTGATGCCCAACATCGCCTCGGTCGTCGACGACCTCTGCTTCATCCGCTCGATGTGGGGCACCAACGCCGCCCACGGCGGCGCCATCCTGGCGATGAACACCGGCAGCGACCGCTTCGTCCGCCCGTCGATGGGCTCGTGGGTCGCCTACGGACTCGGCACCGAGAACGAGAACCTGCCCGGGTTCATCACGATCTGCCCCTCGTACCAGCACGGCGGAGTGCAGAACTACTCGTCGGCCTTCCTGCCCGCCGCCTACAACGGCACGGCGATCGGCACGGCACGGCAAGAGACCGAGGAGGCGACGATCGACTTCCTCGACAACGAGTCGGTGCCGCCGGAGGTCCAGCGCAGCGAGCTCGACCTGCTGCAGCGCTGGCAGCGGCGTCAACTCGAGCAGACCGGGCCCGACCAGGCGCTCGAGGGACGCATCGAGTCCTTCGAGCTCGCCTTCCGCATGCAGACCGAGGCGCCCGAGCTGATGAGCATCGAGGGCGAGTCCGAGGCGACCCGGCGGCTCTACGGGCTCGACGATCCGGTGGCCCGCAACTTCGGCCTCCGCTGCCTGCTGGCCCGTCGCTTCTCGGAATCGGGCGTGCGCTTCGTCCAGGCGACCCACGGCCCCGACTACAAGTGGGACCACCACTCCGGCCTGATCACCGGCCTGCCGCAGAGCTGCGCCGAGGTCGACCGCCCGGTGGCCGGCCTGATCAAGGACCTCAAGTCACGCGGCCTGCTGGACGAGACCCTGGTGCTCTGGGGCGGCGAGTTCGGGCGCACTCCCGGCGCCGAAGCCGGCGCCCGCAACGGCCGCGACCACAACCCCCACGGCTACACGATGTTCATGGCCGGCGGCGGAGTGAAGCCCGGCCACAGCCACGGCCGCACCGACGACTACGGCTACTACGCGATCGAGGACAAGGTCCACATCCACGACCTCCACGCCACGATCCTGCATCTGCTGGGTCTCGACCACGAGCAGCTCACGTACCGCTCGCAAGGGCGCGACTTCCGCCTGACCGATGTCGAGGGCCTCGTCGTCGACGACATCATCGTCTGAGCTAGCGGGCACCGCGCCCGGCTCCGATCCCCATGACCATCGCGCCCGTCGATCTCGTCGTCATCGTCGTCTACCTGCTGGGCATCCTGTTCGTCGGCCTGTGGTCGGTGCGGGCGATCAAGCGGCACACGAGCGAGTCGTACTTCCTCGCCAACCGCAACCTGAAGTGGCCGGTGGTCGGCGCCGCGCTCTTCGCCTCGAACATCTCGACGATTCACCTGGTCGGGCTCGCCGAGAGCGGATTCGGGATCGGCATGGTGGTGGGCAACTTCGAGTGGATGGCGTGCTTCACGATCATCCTGCTCAGCCTCGTGTTCGTGCCGATCTACTTCAAGAGCCGGATCACCACGCTGCCCGAGTTCATGGAGCGGCGCTACAGCCCGGCAGCCAGGACCACGCTCTCCTTCATGTTCATCATGTCGGCGATGCTGATCCACATCGGCATCAGCCTGTACGCGGGCGCGGCAGTGTTCGAGCGGTTCTTCGGCATCCCGCCCATGGCGTCCATCGCGATGATCTCGATCATCACGGTGATCTACACGGCCGTCGGCGGCCTGCGGGCGGTCGTCGTCACGGAAACGCTCCAGACCGTCATCCTGCTCGGCGGCGCCGTCCTGATCACGGTGATCGCTCTCACCAGGCTTCCCGAAGCGGGAATCGACTCATACGCCGACCTCCTCGAGGCGACGAAGCCGAACCAACTCAGCATGATTCACGTCCCGGGAGAGGAGGGCTTCGACCCCGGGTCGATCTGGTACGGCTTCCTGCTGGGCTTCCCCATCCTGGGCCTCTGGTACTGGTGCACCGACCAGACGATCGTGCAACGCGTGCTGGGGGCAGGGACCCTGCGGGACGCCCAGCACGGCGCGCTCTTCGCCGCGTTGCTCAAGATCCTGCCGCCGTTCTTCATGGTCCTGCCGGGCGTGCTGGCCTACGTCCTCTTCCGCGACATCATCGCCGAGCCGACGGACGCTCTGCCGACGTTGATCACCGAACTCCTGCCGACCGGGCTCATCGGCATCATGGCCGCCGCGCTGCTCGCGGCGCTGATGAGCACGATCGCCGCAGCGGTGAACAGCACGGGCACCCTGGTCGCCGTCGACATCGCCAAGCACTTCCGCCCCGGCCTGTCGGAAGGGTCCCAGGTGCGCATCGGCCGGATCAGCTCGGTCGTCGTGATGACCGTGGCGATCGCCTGGTCCACGCAGGGCGACAAGTTCGGCTCCATCTTCGAAGCGATCAACAAGATGCCGGCGCAGTTCATCGCGCCGCCGATCGCCACCGTGCTGCTCTGGGGCGTCTTCTGGCGCCGCGGAACGCCCCAGGCCGGCACGTTCACCCTGCTCTTCGGCTTCGTGGCCGGCTTCATCATCTTCCTGTTCGACATGGGCTTCAGGTGGCTCGGCGGCGTGCAGTACGTCTCCGATCCCGTGAACGGTCTCGGGATCCCGTTCCTGCTGCAGGCGTGGTGGTACTTCTGCATCCTGAGCGTCGTCTACGTGGCCGTCAGCCTGGCGACACCGCCCCCGAAGGCCGAGCAGGTCGACGGCCTGACGTGGGATTCACCGTTCGCGTTCCTGGCCCGGTCCGAGATCCGGGGGGCCCTGGATCCGAGGTTGCTGGGAGCCGTGCTAGTCGGTGTCCTCGTGTTGCTGTACGTGCTGGTGCGGTAGGGACGATCCCGCCGGTCTAGCCCCAGAACCACACCGGGAAAGCCAACGTCGCGATTCGCCGGGCGACACTGCGAACGGATGCCGGGAACCTCGCGAGTTCCCGTCCCGCGCCGTCCCGAGACAGGACCGAACGCGCTCGCACGCCTTGCAGACCCTGGTCCTTCGCCAGTCTTCCGATGAGTTGGCACGGGCCGTGTCCGATCACCGCGCCGTCGCTCCCGACAGGGTAGGTGGTGGGCATGCCGGCAGCGCGGACGCCTTCGGGCGTGTGCATGTCGCAGACGAACTGCCGGCTCGGCAGGGCGCATTCCACGAGGATCGGGCCGTTGTCTTCCCGAAGTTCCTCGGGTTCGTACGGCCAGCCGGCGATGAACGCACGGAGATTCAGGCGCGCCGCAACCCTGTCTTCATTCAGATAGAGCGTCGGGAAGCTGTCCGGCGGGTTCCACCGTCCGCCCCGCCGTTGAGCGAAGCTCGGGTCAAGCGGATCGGCCCAGGTCGGGTCGGCGATGCGCCACCACGAGTGATCGTCGGGAAGTCTCTCGACGACCAGGTCGGGCGTCACCCGTGCGCCCGTTCGAAGTCGAACATCTCGCGGCAGGCCGACAGCAGCCGGTTCGTGTCGCCCTGGCCCAGCAGCTCCAGCAGGGAGACGCCGTCAAGCTTCGGAATCGGCCGACGCACTACGGCCGGTATCCGGTCGCTCTTGAGACAGCGCTCCAGCAGATCGGTGGCTGCCTTCAGATCCGCCACAGCTACGACGTGGTCCGCCGGCACGCCACGCTGCAGCCACTTGGCGAACGCCTGGCGGCTTACACCGAAGAATCCGGCTGCCTTCGCCCGGCTGAGTCGCCACACTCGGATCGTGCGCAGGAGATCCGAAGCCGACTGCCGGGCCGCGAGGCTTGTTCCTCCAGCCGGCCCTTCGCGATAGCCGGCGAGGCACTCGGCAAACCGGTCGAGCCACACGCTGTCCTGTTCGCGGGCCCTGAAGACCCGTTCAGCCGCCTCTTCGGGGCGTAGCTTCTGGATAGCCGTTTCCGTAGGCATGTCCTACTTCCTTGAGGACGCAACCATATGTCAACCGCAACCCTTCGTCAATCAAGAGTACAGCCCCTGCAGTGGCCGACTGCGAGATCAACATGGCCGAGGAGCCTCCCCTTCTATACGGCTAGGACGGATTCGGTCCGGCAGAACGCGCAAAGTACGGATCCCAGCGTGGCCACAGCCCGTAGATACGGCAATATGGGGGCCATGAAGACCACGATCGAGCTGTCTGACACAGCCTTCCGGCGCGCGAAGGCCTTCGCCGCGGGCCGCGGCATTACCCTGAAGCGCTTCTTCACCGACGCCATCGAACTGCACCTCGGTCGACACGCCTCCGGTTCGCGGGTCCATACCCACCTGGACCGCGGCGACCCCAAATCTCCAAGTCCACCGTGGATGCAGGGATTCGGAGAACTTGCCGACCTTGGCGATGAGCACCGCACCGTCCTCGAGGCGATCGAGGAGGAGTTCGAGAAGCTGGACCCTGGCGACACTTCATCCGTGCGCCCGAAGACGGACGCACGGATTGGTTCGCGGGTGGCGCGGAATCGCGCCACCCGGGTTCCGTGACTCTCGACACCAACGCCCTCTCGGCCTGGACGGAACGCCTCGCGCCGGTTGACGCGCCTCTGCGATCGGGGGCCATGCCTCGTTCCATTGCTCGACGCGACTTCCTCAAGTCGGCTCTCGTTGGGCTCGGCGCCTCCTTCACGCTGCCGTCCTGGGCCGCTCAAACCACCGTCGACCGCGACCGCTTCGGCGGCTGGACAGGCCTCAAGTTCGACGCCACAGGCTTCTTCCGCACCGAGCACGATGGCCGGCGCTGGTGGCTGGTCACACCCGAAGGCCACGCGTTCATCAGTTGGGGCGTCAACCACTACCACTCGGGGTGGTGGGCGCAGGACTACAACCGCGACTACTGGCTGCGGCGATTCGGCGCGGAGAAGGTGGATGACGCCGCCTGGAACAGGGGGTTCCGCGAGGCCGCCCTGTCCGATCTCGGCAGGCTGGGCCTCAACACCCTGGGCATTCACACGAACGCCACGATGCTCACTCACCCGCCGGGTCAGGCCCGGTTCCCCTTCGTCGCTCCCTATGAACCGTTGGTGCTGTCCCACTACCTCAAGCCCCAGCCTGATGCCTACGCGGACATCTTTGCTCCGGAGTTCGAGGCGAAATGCGAGCGCACGGCCGAACGAGTCGCCGCGCCCTACCGCGACGACCCGATGGTGCTCGGCTACTGCATGGCGGATTGCCCTCCCCTGACCGACAACGAGGCGGAATGGAACGGCAGCACGACCTGGCCCCGCCGACTACGCAACTTTGCTGCGGAGACGCCCGGGAAACAGGCCTACGTCGACTTCATGCGCGAGCGCTACGGTGACGTGTCCGGCTTCAACGCCACGTACGCCACCCGCTTCGGCGCGTGGTCGGATCTGCTCAGGGCAACAGACTGGCGACCCGACCAAGCCCCTCTGAACCAGGCGGAGCGCGATGACAATGCGGCGTTCCTGCTCGTCTGCGTCGACCGCTACTACTCCGTGGCCAGGGCCGCCCTTCGCCGCGCCGACCCGAACCACCTCTTCCTCGGCGACAAGATCAACGGCGACACGGACGGCCTCAACTCGATCGCCCGCATAACAAGCCAGTACACCGACCTCGTGAACACCCAGCACTACGCCCGCTGGGAGGGTCAGCGGGCAACGATGGACGGGCTGACCGACATGGTGGGACAACCCTTCCTCAACGGCGACGCCGCCTACACCACGCCGACCGAGACGATGCCCGATCCCCACGGCCAGCATGCGCGCGACATGGCGGAGCGCGCTCTCTGGACGCGCGAGTTCATGGAGAATGCCACCGCTCGTCCCGACTTCGTCGGCTGGCACATGTGCGGGATGATCGACACGGCGAACACGATGCCCGGCAAGGAGCAGAACCAGCACCAGGGCCTCATGACCACCCGCGGCGAGTTCTACTCGGAACTGGAAGCGGCGGTCCGCGACATCTCGGACCGCCTCTACGTCATCGCCACCTCAAGGGGCTGAACACGCGGAACTCGCTCAGCCGAGTGCCTGAAACGCCTTCTCCGTCCCGGCGAGCGCCTGCTCGATGTCGGCCTCCGTGTGCGCGACCGACAGGAACATGTTGTGCCAGGGGTGCAGGTACACGCCGTGGTCAAGGGCGGCGCTGCAGAAGGCGAACCCCTTCTCTCTCCTGTCGTCGTCCTCGAACAGGACGGCCGGCATCTGCGGCGGTCCGGTCTGGCGGATCGCGTGACCGTGGCGACGCGCCTGCTCCTCCAGGCCGTCCCGAAACTGCTGCCCCAGGCGCTCCACCACGACTGGCGCGTCGACTTCGGCCAGAAGGTCCAGCGTCTCGAGCGCCGCGGCGAAGGGCGCGGCCTGGTACCAGAACGAGCCGGTGACGAAGACGCGCGTCGCGGCCTCGCGGTACGCCTCGTTGCCGAGAATGGCCGCCACGGGTTCGCCGTTGCCGATCGCCTTGCCCCAGGCCGACAGGTCGGGCTGGACGCCGAGCTCGGACCAACTGGCGTCGAGCGAAAGGCGCAACCCGGCCCGCACGTCGTCCAGGATGAGCGCCGCGTCCTCGGCGTCGCAGATCTCGCGGACGCGGCGCGCGAAGGCGAGGTCGGGCAACTCCTGGTCGTGGCCGGCGTCGTGCCTGAAGGCGGAGACCGCGATGCCGGCCAGGTCGCCGGCCGCCGCCTTGGCGGCCGCGTCCAGACTCTCGATGTCGTTGTAGCGGTAGGTCGGGAAGTGGACGTGGTCCTCCTCGGGCGTCCCTCTCGACATCCGGTTGGCCCAGGGCGCCGCACCGTGGTACGCGCCTTCGGCCACGAGGATCTTGCGCTTCTCGCTCCGTGCGCGGGCCACCATGTTGCAGACGGTCGTCGCGTCGTTGCCGTTCTTCGCGAAGATGGCCCACTCGGCGTGACTGACCTGCCGCACGAAGCGCTCGGCCAGGTCGACGATCAAGGGCGAGGGCCCGTTCGCGATGTCCAGCCGGTCGCGCTGCGCATCCGCGGCGGCCCGAATCCGCCGATTGCCGTAGCCGGCGATCATCGGACCGAACGAGCACATGAAGTCGATGTACTCGTTGCCGTCCGCGTCCCAAAGCCGGCAGCCCTCGGCACGCTCGAAGTACTGCGGGTAGCGCGGCGGCAGGAAGCGGTACGTGGACATGTGCCCGTACATGCCACCGGGGATGACCCGCTCGCCCCGGGCCTTGAGCGCCTGATTCTGCTGGAGCAGGTCAGCCCGCCTTCTTCACCTCAAACGGCACGGCGAGCCTCTCCCACTGCAGAGCGACCCAGCCATCCACGATGACGAACTCCATCTCCTCCACATGCTCCCCGACGGTCTTCGGGGTGGCGGTCACCCGCAGCGCGTCCTGACCGGCGTCATGCCGGAAGGAGCCCCACTGCTTCGCGACCTTGTTGAAGATGAAGGTCCACTCGTTCTCGCCCGGCTCGGTGAAGAGAGCGTAGGTGCCGGCGGCCAGCATCTCGCCGCCGATCTCGACGTCGGCGCTGAAAGTGATCGTCGTCGCCTCGTCGGCGCCCGTCCGCCAGACCTTGCCGTAGGGAACCAGGTCGCCCCAGATCGTCCGGCCCTTCACCTTGGGACGTCCATACTCGAGAGTGACCGTGACGCCGTCGATCATCCCCTCGACCTTGCCGTTCTTGCTCGCCCTGCCGGAGTCGTCCTCGCGCTGCGCCAGGGCGGGAAGCGCCGTGACCAGGAGGGCCGTGAAGATCAGGGGAATCGTTGCTCGGTACTTGTGCATGTCGTCCTCCAGCTAGAGAGTGTCGTTTCGGTTTGCGACCGTAGGATAGACGGAAACCCGGTGTCCGCGAGAAAGATCGCGACAGCGAAACAACCGTATAGCGTCCTGGAGCCATCCTATGGCGAAAAGCCTCCGCCGATTCTTCCCCGTGCTGCTCATCGCAGCTTGCGCTGGACAACCCGAAGCCGTCGACGACCCGCGGCCCAACGTCGTGCTCCTCATGGCCGACGACATGGGTTGGGCGCAGACCGGCTACTACGGACATCCGCTGCTCGAGACGCCGCACCTCGACGCGATGGCCGCCGCCGGCCTGCGAATGGACCGGTTCTACGCCGGCGCCCCGAGCTGCACCCCGACCCGGGCAACGGTCATCACGGGCCGCACGAACGACCGCACCGGGGCCTTCCGCGTCGGCGACTCGATCAACAAGCAGGAGAAGACGCTCGCCCAGGCGTTCGGCCAGGCCGGCTACGCGACGGCGCACTTCGGCAAGTGGCATCTGAACCAGGTCCATCCAGGCGGGGACAATCCGCTCCCGAGGGACGATCCCCACAACCCCGGCGAACTCGGCTTCGACTACTGGCTGAGCCACACGAACCAGTTCAACCTGGATCCTGTGTTCAGCGAGAAAGGAGAGCCGAAGCAGTTCAAGGGCGACTCGTCGGAAGTCCTCGTCGCCGAAGCGCTGCGCCACATCGCGGAGCAGTCGGAGAACGGCAAGCCAGCGTTCGCGGTGATCTGGTACGCCTCCCCGCACCGGCCCTTCGGCGCCTTTCCGGAAGACGAGGAACCCTTCGCGTCGCTGGACGACGCCTCCAGGACACACCACGGCGAGATCGTCGCGATGGACCGCTCGATCGGCGCGCTCCGCGAGGGTCTGCGCGAACTCGGCATCGCCGACAACACGCTGCTGTGGTTCACCAGCGACAACGGGGGCCTGCCCAACGTCGACTACGGCCCCGAGCACCTGGGCGTCCACCCCGACACCACGGGCCACCTGCGCGGCTTCAAGAAGGACTTCTACGAAGGCGGCCTGCGCGTGCCGACGATCATCGAATGGCCGCGCGGGATCGCCCCGAGGATCACGAACTTCCCCGCCAGCACGATGGACATCTTCCCGACGCTGATCGAGGTCGCCGGGCTCGACCCCGAGTCGATCAACGCCGTCCACGACGGCATCTCCATCGCCGGCGTCTTCGACTCCGAACCCGCCCGCAGGGATCAGCCCATCGGCTTCCGCGCCAGCGGCGGCCTCGCCTGGCTCGACAACGACGTCAAGCTGGTGCGGAACTACTTCTCCGAACCGGACGATCCGTTCGAGCTCTACAACGTGGTCGACGACCCCGGGGAACAGCACGACCTGATCGAAGAACAGCCCGAGATCGCCGCCCGCATGCGAGCGGAGCTGGACGCCTGGAACCGGTCCGTCGACAAGAGCATTACCGGCGCTGACTACCCGGAGGGGATGGTCCTGCCTTCCGGGCGGGAGCCGAAGGAGACAACGACCCCAGGAGCCTGAGCGTCAGAAGACTGGGTGCGCCGGCGTGTCATCCGTGCGTCCGATGACGGACGCACGGGCTGTTTCGCGGGTGGCGCGGGGTCGCGCCACCCGGGTTCCCGCCGGCATCCGGCGCTCCAGCCCCGGCTCCGGCACGTCTGGAGCACCTACGTCAAACGGCACACCGAAGCGCGGAGCCACTCGTCCAGCGCATCTCGATCCAGCGTCCCTGTTTCAAGTCCCCCGATCAGGAACTCGTACGCCTCCCGAGTACCGATCTCCACCTTCCAACCGTTCATCCGCAGGAAGACATCGGTCGCGAAGAAGGCAATGCGCTTGTTCCCGTCGACGAAGGCATGGTTCATCAGCAACGACTCGAACAGCGCTGCGGCCATTGCCACTACGTCGTCGTAGTAGCCGGACTTGGGCCGGAAGAGCGCACTCTCGGCCAGCCCCAGGTCGCGCACACCGGCTGCGCCGCCGAAACGCCCGATCAACCGCTCGTGCAGCTCCAGCAGTTCGTCGAGCGTGAGAAACTGGACTCTGTCCACGGGTCGGCGGCTAAGACCAAACTACTGCGCCAGGAGCTTCCCCAACTCCTCGTTCTCGTGCATCGAGTCCTCCAGATGCCTCAGCACGTCCGGCCGCACGCGGCGGCGCGTCAGGTACTCCTCGACCGCCTCGGACAGCAGGCCCGAAACGTTCCGCTTCGTCTCCTTTGCCAGGTCGCGAAGCTCGTTCCAGGCTTTCTCGTCCACCTTCGAGCTGATCTTGATCGCCGTCATCGGTCCACCCTTCCAGTCTCGCCTATCCGCATGAGCCTGACGTGTCATGATACGTCAAGCTGCGCTCTCGGAGAACCGCGGCATTGCTCAGGCCATTCAGATCGCTTCCTGGACGCCTGCTAGTTGACGCGCACCCCGTACATACCTAGCCTCAGCTCATGAACCTCACACTCTCCATCGACGAGCGGGTCGTTGCCGAGGCCCGACGGGTCGCCGCCTCGCGGAGAACCAGCCTGAACCAGCTCGTGCGGGACTATCTCCACGACCTCACCCGAACCGACGACGCCGAAGCAGTAGTCACAAGACTGGACGCGCTTTGGGCCGAGGAGAGCCACCGTTCCGAGCGTTCCTCGACGCGCGAAGAACTGCAACGATCCCGCCTTCCCATTTCGAGGGGCACTCGAGCATGACTTTCCTCCCCACTGCCGGCCGTAGCCTGGCCTGCCTCGCCCTTCTCGTGCTCGCCGTACCGTCCTCGGCGCCAAGCCAGGAGATGACGATCGGCAACGGGGAGAAGAACGCGATCGTCGTGGACGGCATGACCCGCGAAGGCCGCACCTTCACCTTCCGTGAGGTGACTCTCGCGGAGCCCGGATGGCTCGTGCTCCACCCCTTCGAAGGCGGAGAGCCCCAAGGCGAGATCTACGTCGGCGCGAAGTACCTGCCCGCCGGCACCCACGAGAGCGTGACGCTCGATGTTCAGACGGCCCCGGAGCCGGCGCCCGGTACCCAGTTCATCGTGATGCTGCACGGTGACGTCGACCGCGACGAGACCTTCGACTTCTTCTTTGTCGACGACACGAACGTCGCCGACAAGGCGGTGTTCGAGGGCTCCACGATGATCGGCCACGTGATCGCGGCTCCCTGAAGGTAGACGCGGCCGCCCCGGGGAGGCCGACGTCGCTTTGCCTCAGTGAATCACCCCCCGCAGCCGCGGGTCCAGCAGATCCCGCAGCGCGTCCCCCACACAGTTGAACGACAGGACCAGCAGGAAGATCGCCACGCCGGGGACGATCGAGAGCAGCGGTTGCTGCTCGAGCATCGGGAAGGCCTGCTGGAGCATGTTGCCCCAGGTCGGCGTGGGCGGCTGGATGCCGACGCCGACGAAACCGAGGGCGGCTTCGGTGAGGACGGCGTAGCCCATGCTGAGGGTGCTCTGGACGATCACCGGGGCGATGCAGTTGGGCAGGATGTGGCGCAGGATGATGCGCACGTGGCTCAGGCCGATGCTCTCGGCGGCCTTGACGAAGTCGCGCTCGCGGATGGATAGCCCCTGGCTGCGGATGATCCTCGCCATCCAGGGCACGTTGGCGATGCCGATCGCGATGATCACGGTGCGGAGCGAGCCGCCGAGCGCGGCCGCGAGGCCGACGGCGATCAGCAGGCTGGGGAACACGACGACGGCGTCCATGAGGCGCATCAACACGTCATCGACCCGGCCGCGGAAGTAGACGGAGAGCAGGCCCAGGGGCACGCCCAGCAGCACGCCCAGGCCGACGGCGCCGAGGCTGACCATGAGCGCGATCCGCGCGCCGACGATCAGCCTTGCCAGCGTGTCGCGGCCCATCTGGTCCGACCCGAGCCAGTGCGCGGCGCTGGGGCCCGAGAGCAGGTTGTCGAAGTCCATCTCCTCGGCGTCGACGGGGACGATCCAGGGCGACAGCACGGCCGCGGCGGCGATCAGGGCGAGCACGACGAGTCCGGCGAGCGCCTGGGGCACGGAGGCGAGCTTGCGGAGCAGCTCGACGGTCGGGTGGCTGGCGGTAGCGCTAGCCACCGAACTTGATCCTCGGGTCGAGCCAGGCGCAGGCGACGTCGGTGATCAGGTTGGCCGCCAGCACGGCAACCGCCATCAGCAGCACGGCCGCCTGCACGACCAGGAAGTCGCGGGCGAAGATCGCCTGCACGATGTACTGGCCGGTGCCGGGAATGCCGAAGAGCGTCTCGATGACGATCGCGCCGGCGAAGATGCGGCCGGTCTGCAGGCCGAGGATCGTGACCACCGGCAGCAGAGCGTTGCGCAGGGCATGCGACCAGATCACCGTGCGCTCCCTGGCACCTCTGGCACGCGAGGTGCGCAGGTAGTCCTGGGCGAGGACTTCGAGCATCGCCGAGCGGCTCTGCCGCATGATCAGTGCGCAGCTCGTCACGCCGAGGGCGAAGGCCGGCAGGATCATGTGCCGCAGGCTCTGAAACGGATCGTCGGACAGGCTCACGTAGCCCTGGCTCGGCAGCCAGCCGAGCCCCACGCCGAAGAGCAGGATCGCCATGATGCCGAGCCAGAAGTTCGGGATCGCGACCCCGCCGATCGAGACGACCGTCGCCGCGTAGTCGATCGGCTTGCCACGGTAGACCGCGGACGCGATGCCCGCGGGCACGCCGATTGAGACCGCCAGGATCCAGGCGGCGAGGCCGAACTGCAGGGTCACGAGAGCCCGGCCGCCGAGTTCCTCCGCCACGGGGCGCATGTTCTGGGTCGAGCGGCCGAAGTCCCCCTGCAGCACGTTGCCGAGCCAGATCAGGTACTGGACGATCACCGGCTCGTCGAGGTGGTGACGCTCCCGGATGAGCTGCAACTGCTCTTCGTCGAGCGCCTCGCCGGGGCCGATGAATGCCCGCGCCGGATCGCCCGGGATCGCGAGCATCAACGCGAACACCAGGAACGTGACCAGGAGGAGAACGGGCACCGCCTGCAGCAGGCGGCGCGCGAGGTAGCTGCGCATACTTCTGGTGCTACTCCTCCAGCCAGATCGTGGCGAAGTTCATCTTGCCGTCCCAGCCCATCAACTGGTCCAGGTTGCGCACCTTCCTGGGGGCCGCGGCGTAGGTCACGCCGTAGAGCAACGGCGCGAACCAGGCCTCGCCGAGCACCGTCCGGTTGAGCTCGAGGTAGACCCGCTTGCGGGCCTCGTTGTCGTAGAACGAAGCGCCCAGCTCCACGAGTTCGTCGACGTCTGGCCGCAGCACGTTGCCCGGGTTGTAGTAGCCGTCGCTCTTGTAGGCCAGCGACGCCATCCAGTCCGGCTCAGGGTAACGGCTCCAGGAGGTGACGAACATCGGGTACTCCTGGCCGTGGTTGAACCGCTCGGTCGCCGGTCCGCTGGACAGGACGTCGATGTCCATGTGGATGCCGATCTTCTTCAGCATCGCCCGCACGACTTCCGCGCTGGAGACGAGCAGGGGATTGTGGTGGGTGACCGCCGTGAACTCCAGGCCGCCCTCCCGGCCGGCTTTCTTGAGGTACTCGCGCGCCTTGTCGATGTCGTAGTAGGGGCGTTCGTCGTCCGGCTCATGGACCCAGGAGCCCACCGGCCACATGCCCGCATCGGCCTCGATCGCCCGGTCGAAGAAGATCGCCCGGTTGATCACCGTCGGATCGACGGCGTGGGCGATCGCCAGGCGGACGTTCACGTCGTCGAGCGGCGGCTTGTTCACGTTGAACACGAGCGTCAGCGCGATGCCGCCGCCCGGCATCGTCTCCATCTGGACCCGCTCGTCCCGCTCGAAGGCCGACACGTCCTTGTAAGGGAGGTAGGTCACGTCGATCTCCCCAGTCCGCAGGGCAGCGGCGCGGACCGTCTCGTCCCGGATCACCCGGACCGTCACTTCGTCGAGGTACGGAAGCTGATTGCCGTGCTCGTCCCGGCCCCAGTAGTCCTCGTTCCTCACGAAGTGCACGAGGGTGCCGGTGATCACCTCCTTCAGCTTGAACGGCCCGGTCCCGGACGGGTTCCAGCCGTAGTCGGGGCCGAGCGATTCGACCGCCGCCGGCGAACTCATCACGCCGCCCCGGTCGGCCAGCATGCCGAAGCCGGCGCCCCACGGCCGCACGAGGTCGAACCGCACGTTGTAGTCGTCGATCACTTCGACCGCCTCGATCACCGCCAGCGACGCGCGCGGCGTGGCCACGGTTTCGGGATCGAGAATGCGCTCGATGTTGGCCTTGACCGCCTCCGCATTGAACGGAGTGCCGTCGTGGAAGACGACACCCTGACGAAGCTGGAAGGTGATCGAGTCGGGGTCCGTCGCGATCTCCCAGGACGTCGCGAGGGAAGTCTCCGGCCGCGGATTGAGCTGCGGATCCGCGTCGACGAGCTGGTCGAAAATCTGCCGCCAGAAGTAGGCGTCGGCGCCCGACCGTCCAAGCACCGCGTCGAGCGACGTGGGCTCGAGCGAGTGGGCCACTCGCAGGTGGCCGCCGTAGCGCGGTCCGCCCACCGCCGGGGGTCGGGGCGCCAGGACGCCGGCCTCCGGCCGGTCGGCTCGGCTCTCGGGCGCGCAGCCGACCACCGCGGAGAGCAGCACCGACAGCAGCATCACCGACCCGGATACGATCGCCCGGAACGGCGATGACAGCGGAACAAGAGACATTTCGGTTCTCCAACTCTATGGGGACGGCACTCCTGCACGCGGGCTGGCGAGCGGCGCTGCCGGAGTCGATCTGACGCAGCCAGCAGCCGCTCCGCGACTCCCGCGCCGCCCGCCGACGTGGCGAACAAGGCTCCGAGAGGGAGAAAGAGAGCTCGACCGCTCGGCGAGCGCGCTCGATAGGGATACCGACATCCCGTTCCGGGAAGTCCTGCGCGTCTTCGGACGGGCGCTCTCCTACATGCGCTTCTTCAAGGCGCGCATTGCCGCCAAGTTCGCGTTCGTGACGGCCGAAATGGTGTTCCGGCTGCTCGTCGCGCCCTGGCCGGGCAAGGTCGTCGTCGACCACGTGATTCTCGGCATGCCCATAGCGGAAGGCGCCCCGGGCTTCCCCGCCTACTTCGCCCCGTTCGTGTTGTTCCTGGCCGGCAAGGGCCCGCTGGAAATCATGGCGTGGGTTCTCGTCCTCGGCGCGTTCATGGTGACCGTGTTCGGATTCACGACGAACCGGGGCACCGCCCGGTCCGCCAGTGGAATGCCCACCGGGGCATCCGCGGCTTCGTCGGGCGGCGTCACCCCCCTCCTGCAGCAGGGGCACGGCACGCTGGCCCAGGGGCACGACACCGCCACCCAGACCGAGAACGAGGCCAACCGGGGCTCCGGCCTGATGGGGGGCATTCTCGGATTCCTGGACTTCCGGGTGCACCTGCGCCTGACGCAGTCCCTGAACCACCTCCTCAGAACGAAACTCGCCGGTCGGATCAAGCGCCTGCCGATGACGACCCTGGACGACCAGCGGATCGGCGACAGCGTCTACCGGGTCCTCTACGACACGACCAGCGTCAGCTTCGTTCTCTACGAGGTGGGTCTCGAGTTCTACTCTCACGCTCTCGGCATCACGCTCAGCGCGCTGATGATGTTCACGTACTTCGGCGCCGCTCCCGAGGTCATCCTGCTGGCCGCTCTGTCGCTGCCGATCATGCTCGTCTTCGTCGTCCCCTTCGCACGGATGGCGCGTCGCAGAAGCCAGGCGAGCCGCGCTTCGGGCGCCAACACGACGTCGAACATCGAAGAGGGCATGAGCAATGTGCTCGCCATCCAGAGCCTGGGGGGCAACAAGAGGGAGCGCCAGCGCTTCAGGAAAGCCAGCGAGGAGTCCTTCAGGCGCTTTCGCATCGAGTCGTTCCTCAAGCTGACGTATGGACAAGCCGGCAGCCTGGCATTCATGCTCGGACAGGTCCTGTTCTTCGTCGTCGTGGCGGGTCGCGTGATCGACGGCACGTTCACGGCAGGGGACTACGTCGTCCTCAACTACTACTTCTTCGTCCTTAGCGCGACGTTCGCCGGGATGGGCTTCGTCTACACGCCGCTGCAAAACAACGTGGCCGGCCTGCGCCGGGTGTTCTTCCTGATGGACCTGCCGGCCGAGAAGACGAGCGGGGGCGTCGAACTGCCCCGGATCACCCGCGGCGTCGAGATGAAGAACGTTGGTCTGACCTACCCGGACGGACGCCAGGCGCTCCGGAACATCGACCTCGAAGCCAGGATCGGCGAGATCGTCGCACTCGTCGGCCCGACCGGCGCCGGCAAGACGAGCCTCGCCTACATGGTGCCGGCATTCGTTCAGCCGACCGTAGGCACGGTGAAGGTCGACGGCGTCGACCTGAAGGACGTGTCGGTCGACAGCCTCCGCGACCAAATCTCCTACGTTTTCCAGGAGACGCAACTGTTCTCCGACTCGATCCTCGAGAACATCCGCTACGGCAACCGAAACGCGACCGAAGGACAAGTCGAGCGTGCCGCGCGCGTCGCCGGTGCGCACGACTTCATCGCCGCCCTGCCCGAGGGCTACCGGACCAACCTCGGCACGGTGACGAGCAAACTCTCGGTGGGCCAGAAGCAGCGCATCGCGATCGCTCGCGGGCTCCTGCGAGACGCGCGGATCCTGATCCTGGACGAACCGACCTCCGCGCTCGACCCGGAGACCGAGGCCTATCTCGTCGACGCCCTGCACGAAGCGGCGAAGGACAAGCTGGTCATCATCATCGCCCACCGCCTGTCGACGATCGCCAACGCGGACCGGATCCATTTCCTGGAGGACGGTGAGATCCGGGAATCCGGATCGCACGAGGAGCTGATGGCGATGCCCGACGGGCGCTACCGGAGCTACGCCGCGCTGCAGGCCGGGGCCGGTTGAGCCAGGCTACGTACGAGAACTCCAGACTGGGTGCGCCGGCGTGCGTAGCCTCGCTCCCTACCGAATCTGCCGTACTCGACCCTCGTCACCCCAAGCCCGATCAGCCGTCCACGCGGTGCCGTCCAGTCGTTCGGCTAGCGCAAGACAAAGCCGATCGGCCAGCGACAGGCCTTCTCCGCGCGTCCATCGGCCGGCGGCCCACTCACCGTCCTCCTGCGTCACCACCTCGACCGTGAGGCCATAGCTCTGCAGGAGCGTGCGGGCCAGTACCCAGTCTCGACCCCCTGCCCGCACCTTCTGCGCCACTTCGGACCAGTTGGCAGCACCGCAGACGGCGCCTTCGTCCATGACGTCCTCGACCCGGTCGGCTCCCTGCTCCCCCAGGAGGTAGGCCAGGATCGCCGACGCGTCCAGAACGTTCAATCAGCATCCTCCGCCTTGGCTGCGAGGCGGCGCTCGGCAAGCAGCTCCGAGACGAGGTCGAGTCCTGCCAAGTCCGCCCGAACGCGGTCGCGGAGCTGGTCGCGTTTGAGCAGGACCAATCCGCCCGGCGTCTCGAACAGACACAGCACTGTTCCCGAGCCGAGACCGGCTCGGTCACGAACCGCTGCGGGGATCACGAGTCTGCCGCGGTCTCCCACTGATACTGTAGTTGTCCCATCCATAGAGTATGTGTACCACATGCGAGGCACTTGCGGGAAGCCGGAGTTGGGGTGGTCCCCGGTCCCCAGCCGTAGCTGGCGGGGACGGCGGTCACCTCGGGCTGTACTCTGTGCCGCGCACCGGCATCTCTTGACGATGCAAGACCAAAGGTAGATAACACGGCTCCCGATAGTGGACACGAAGAAGACCCCCTCGACCCGAGATACCGGGGCCGCGGTCCTGGCCGCATTGCGCGACTACGACGCCGCGACCAGGGCGGGGGACATCGACGGGCAGGTCGCCTTCTTTGCGGAGGCCTGGCGAAGCAGTTCCGGTACGACCAGGGCCGAGCTGCGAGAACAACTGGAGCGGCAAGGCGACCGGAGCGGAGATGCCGAGAAGCGGTTCGTCCTCGATGACGCGACGGTAGCCGTCGACGAAGACACGGCGACCGTCGATCCGGTGAAGCTCCGTTCACCGACCGGGAACGGCTCGTTCGAGTTCAGCATGACCAGGGAGCCGGACGGTGTCTGGCGATGCGTTTCGATTGCGTTGTCCGGACTTGCCGATACGCCCGCTGAAGACGCCCGCGAACTCCGGGAACGCATCCTCAGCGACCCGGCACGGCCCGGCTACCACTTCGTCATGCCCGAAGGCGTGGCGATGCCCTTCGACCCGAACGGCGCTATCTACTGGAAGGGCCGCTACCACCTGTTCTACATCTTCCAAGACACCCGGCTGGGCAAGAAGTCGGACCACTGGGGCCACATGTCGAGCACGGACCTGTTCCACTGGCGCCACCATCCCACCGGCCTGCTCGAGGGCATGTACAGCGGCAACTGCTTCCTCAACAAGGAGGGCGTGCCGACGATCTGCTACCACCAGCACGGCGAGGGCAACGCGATGGCGGTGGCGCTCGACGAAGACCTGGACGAGTGGGAGAAGCTCGATTCGAACCCAATCACGCCCAGGACCCAGGAGGGCGACGAGCACCACGGCAAGTACCGCTCATGGGACCCTTTCGGGTGGCTCGAAGGCGACACCTACTACGCCATCTTTGGCGGCCAGCGGCCGGCCGTCGCGAAGTCGCCGACACTCGAGGGCGAATGGAAGTACGCAGGCGACCTGTTCGCCCACGGCATCGACGGCGTGTCGCTCGACGAGGATGTCTCCTGCCCCGACCTGTTCCAGCTCGGCGGCAAGGACGTGCTCCTGTGCATCAGCCACAGGATCGGCTGCCGCTACTACGTCGGTGAATGGCGGGACGAGCAGTTCCATCCCGAGTCCCATGCGCAGATGAGCTGGGTCGACAACTCGTTCTTCGCGCCGGAGAGCCTGGTGGACGACCGTGGCCGCCGGATCATGTGGGCCTGGATCCTCGATGAGCCTCTCTTCGGAGCGCGAACGAAGCACGGCTGGTCCGGCACGTTGAGCCTCCCGCGAGTCCTGTCGCTCGGGGACGACGGGCTGCTCCGGATGGATGTGCCCGAGGAGATTGAAGCGCTGCGCTACGGCGGCGTGGTGATGGGACCGCGCACCGTGCAAGCCGGTACGGAGGTGGATCTGGACGGCGTTGCCGGCAACAGCTTCGAACTGCTAGTCGAAGTGGACAGCGCCAAGGCGTCCGAGTACGGCATCAAGGTGTGCGCGTCGCCAGACCGCCAGGAGGAGACGTCCATCTTCTACGACGCCCGAGAGAAGCTGCTCAAGCTCGATACGCGAAGATCAGGTCCCGAAGACACGCCGAAGGCCGTCGAAGCGGCACCCTTTGATCTCAAGCCCGGTGAGCGACTGAAGCTTCGCGTTTTCGTCGACAAGTCCGTCGTCGAAGTCTTCGCCAACAACCGTCAGGCCATCGCGCGCCGGATCTATCCGTCACGCCCCGACAGCGTCCGCGTTCAGCTCTTCTCCACCGGCGGCGACGCCTACGTGCACTCGATCGAGGCTTGGCAGATCACGCCTTCGAATCCTTACTAGCTCGCTCCTCATAAACCGGATTGCGACGCACGGGTCGCCGCGCGGCTCCAGCCCGCGTGTGCCTCCTCCGGGCCCAGCCCCAGGACATGGATCATGCCGCTTGCATCGCCGGCCACGATGATGCGGCCGTCCGGAGAAACGGTGCAGGAGCGCGCACGGTCGCTGCACTCGAAAATGGCGACCTGCTGCCCGGCATCCAGGTCCCATAGGCGCAGCGTGCGGTCTGGAGACGTGGAGGCGGCGCGCATGCCGTCCTCCGTCACCGTGACTCCGTACACGGGTTCAGTATGGCCTTGCAGTGTGTGCAGGGCGTGTCCGGTCCGGCGATCCCATACGCGCAGTGTGGCGTCCGCGGAGGCGGAGACGGCCCGCATGCCGTCCGGCGTGACCGCGACGAAGTAGACCGGTTCCGTGTGTCCGCGAAGCGTGTGCAGGGCGCGGTCTGAGTCGAGGTCCCATACCCGCAGGGTTCGGTCACCGGAGGCAGAGACGGCGCGCGTGCCGTCCGGGGTGACGGCTACGGAGTGGACGGCGTCGGTGTGACCTTCGAGCGTACGCAGCGCGCGGCCGGTCTTGAGGTCCCATAGTCGGACCGTTTTGTCCCAGGAGGCGGAGAGGGCGCGGTTGCCGTCGGGGGTGAGGGCGAAGGACTTGACGTCGTCCTTGTGTCCCTCAAGCACATGCAGCGCACTTCCCGTTCGAAGATCCCACACCCGCAGTGTGGCGTCCGCGGACGAGGAGACGGCCCGCGTGCCGTCTGGCGTCACGGCAACGGAGTAGACCTCGGTCGCGTGTCCGCGCAGCGCGTGCAGTGCGCGGCCGGAGTCCAGGTCCCATACGCGCAGCGTCGCGTCGAAGGATGCGGAGACGGCGCGGGTACCATCGGGCGTCAGCGCGACGCTCCACACGCCAGCACTGTGGCCCTCCAGCGAATGAAGGGCACACCCGGCTCGCAGGTCCCATACGCGCACCGTGGAGTCCGCGGACGCTGAGACGGCTCGCGCACCGTCTGGCGTCACCGCGAGGGATTCGACCCTCCAGGTGTGCCCCTCAAGCGTGTGAACCAGCTTGAAGCGAGACATATTCGCGGTAGCGTCCATCGGGAACCGCCATCAGTTCCTCGTGCGAGCCGGACTCCCGGACCTCGCCGGCCTCAAGGAAGTAGATCCGGTCGGCGTGGGCGATCGTCGACAGCCGGTGGGCGATGATGATGACCAGCCTGTCCTTCGCCGCTTCGTGCAGGGCGTCGACCAGGTAGGCCTCGGTCTCCGGGTCGAGGGCCGAGGTCGGTTCGTCCAGGATCAGGATGCGGGCATCCCGGAGGAGCCCCCGGGCGATCGCGATGCGCTGCTTCTGCCCCACCGACAGCTTGCTCGTCACGGTTCCGAGGTTGGTCCCGTAGCCGTCCGGCAGCGCGGCGATGAAGTCATGCGCGCCCGCGATGCGCGCCGCGCGCTCGACCTGCTCCTCCGTCGCATCCCGGTTCCCGTAGCGGATGTTCTCGAGGATCGAGTCGGAGAACAGTTGCGTCTCCTGGAAGACGTAGGACACCTGCTCTCTGAGGCTTTCCACTGCCACGTCCTTCAGGTCGACACCGTCGATCGAAACCGTCCCTTCGGTCGCCTGAACGAAGGCCGGCACCATGTAGGCGAGGCTCGTCTTGCCGGCGCCGGTCGGGCCAACGAAAGCGACGATCTCACCAATCCGGGCTTCCAGATCGACGTGGCGGAGCGCGCGGCGGCCGTCCGGGTAGACGAGCCCCACGCCCTTCATCTCGACGCCGCGCTTGATTCCACCCAGTTCGACGCCGTCTCGCGACCTCTCCCCCGGCAGATCCATCAGGAAGAACACACGACGCATGCCCGCGATGTACCGCTGCCACTCCGTGTACATGAAGCCCCAGGCGCCGAACGTCGCGCTGAGGACGAAGAAGTAGTACGTCAGGACGAAGTAGTCGCCGGCGGTGAACGTGCCGTCGATCACGCGGCCGGCCATCACGAGGAAGAACAGGACCTGGCTCAGCATCAGCGCCAGACTGAAGGCCTGCCGGTACGTGAGCACGACGAACCACTCCGTACGGAAGCGCTCGAACGACTCCGCGCTCGCCCGCCGGAATCGACGGCTCTCCCGCTCGTTTCCGCCTAGGCTCTGCACGGCGAGCACGTTGCTCATCCCCTCCTCGATGTTGCTCGTCGTGCGCGAGCCGGAGGCGCGGCTTGCCTGACCCCGGCGTCGCGCCATCCGGGCAAAGGGGAGCTCGATGAGAAACACGATCGGCAGGGCAAGCATGCCCAGCACGATGACCTCGGACGCGGCCCCGAAGTACGTGAGCATGATGTAGAGGGTGATGACGACGCCGAGCAGGCCCGAGTAGAGCCCCAGCGCGATGCCGTGGAGCAGCATGTTGGCGCTGGTCGAGTCGTACAGGACACGGTAGACGCTGTCGCCGATTCGCAGGTCGTCCAGCGTGGTCATCGGCAGCGACCGGAGCTTCCCGGCTACCTGGGTTCGAAGGAAGTGGTTCAACGACTGAGAGAGCCGCAGATGTACCCGGAAGTCGATGACCCCGAGGATGCCCGCCATCAGGCCGGAGCCCATGTTCGCCTGGTTCTCCGTCTGCGTGGCGATGTCGTGGCCCTGGGCCAGGGTGCCGTGACCCTGCGGCGAGAGGATGGTGGCGCCGCCGGACGACCCGGCCGAAGCCCCAGTGGGCGCTCCGCTTGGCGACCTGCCCGCGCCCCGGCTCGTCGTGAACCCGAAGACCGTCACCATGAACACGCCGAGCAGGAACACCCAGAGCATCATCTCCACCGGTCCCATGCCGTCCAGCAGCAGGACGAGCGGCGCGAGGTAGGTCGGGAAGCCGGACGCGTCCCCGATCGGCGCGCCCAGGATGACGTGGTCGACCACGACCTTGCCCGGCCAGGGCGCGACCATCAGTCGAAAGACCAGCTCCACCGTGATGAAGCCGAGCTTCGCCAGGATCCGCGCCTTGAACAGCCGGAAGGTCGAGACGACCCGCGCAAAGATGCGCAGGACCTCCCGGAACGTGATGTCGGTGCCCAGGTCGAGGACGCTGGCCGCGCGGTCAAGCTGCTTCTCGCCCTCCCGAAAAGACGGGCGAGAAGCGCGAGCCGCCTCGGCCATCAACCGGCCTCGCCGGCTCGTCTCGACAGTCTCGCCTCGGTTTCCACGAATGACCGGTAGCGCCCGCCGTCCACCGCCATGAGTTCGTCATGGGACCCGTTCTCGACGATGCGACCGCCGTCGAGATAGAGGATCCGGTCCGCCCGCTGAATCGTCGAAATCCGGTGCGTGATCAGGAAGATGGCGCGGCCCTCGCCCCACGCGGACAGGCGCTCGAGCACCCGGTGTTCGGTGTAGGCGTCGAGCGCGGCCGTGGGCTCGTCGAGAATCAGGATCGGAGCGTCCTTGACGATCGCCCGGGCGATCGAGAGCCGCTGGCGCTGCCCCGTCGACAGCTTGCCGCCGCGGTCGCTCAGGACCGTGTCCAGGCCTTCCGGGAGCCCGGCGACGTACTCGTCCACGCAGGCGACGCGGGCCGCTTCGAGCACGCGCTCGTCGCTCGCGTCGGGGACGACGTAGCGGATGTTGTCGCGCACGGACATGCCGAACAGGACGTTCTCCTGGAGAGCGACCGAAACGTTGCCGCGCAGACTGTCGACATCCAGCGCGCGAAGGTCGACGCCGTCGATCGAGACCGTCCCCGAGTCGGGATCGAACAGCCGGAGCAACAGGCTGACCAGGGTGCTCTTGCCCGAGCCCGTCGGACCCACGATCGCCGTGATCGAGCCCGGGTCGACGGCGAGGCTCACGTCGCGAAGAACGGGGCGGTCCGGCTCGTAGGCGAAATCGACGTTGTCGAAGCGGATCTGGCGGCGGAAAGGCCGCATCGGCGCCGCGTCGGGAGCGTTCTTCACGTCGGGTTCGATGTCCAGGATGTCGAAGGACCGGTCGAGCCCCATCGCTATGTCCTGCGCCTGCGACCACAGGGTCACCAGGTTCCGCACGGATACGCTCGACGCGCCGATCTGCTCCTGGGCCCAGTTGTACGCGGACAGGTTCCAGGCCACGAAACTGAGACCCACCAGGGCGACGAGCGCCGTCGCGAAGGTCTCCCGTTCCCCATTGGCCCAGACCGCCATCAGGAACTGCGCGGTCAGGAGCGCGGCGGCGGCGATCGAGAAGGTGACGATGCCGACCACGGCCATCAGCGACCGGACCCGGAAGGAGGCGTTGAAGGCCCTCACCGAATCCCGCTCGAGCCGCTCCTGCTCCCTGTCCGCGGCGCCGTAGGCCTTGATCACCCGGATCGCGGCGAACGTCTCCTGCACGCGCGAGGTGAAGTCCGAGTTCGCCTCCCGGGAAACCAGGGATCGCTCGCGCATCCGCGGCGAGAACCAGCGCCCCCACAGCAGGGCGAGCAGGACGATGCTGAACGCCATCGACCCCAGGATCGGGTCGAGCGCGGCCAGGAAGACGACGCCGATCGCGTAGGTGCTCAGCATCTGCATCGACTGCGTCACCGTGCCGATGACGGCCGTCACCTGGGCGCTGTCCTGGTAGACGCGGTAGACCGAATCGCCCACCCGGTGATCGCTGTGGTAGCGGAGAGACAGACCGAGCCAGCGCTCCACCAGCGCCATCCGCAGGTCCTGGTTCACGCGCTGCATGATGAAGATGTAGTAGTACGGCAGCAGCATCATCACCGGGAGCTGCGCGAACCACCCGAAGACCATGAAGACCGCGTAGATCCACTTCAGGCTGTGCCGCTGCTCGGCGGTCAGCGGCGCCAGGTCGATGTTCGGTTCGGCGCCGGTGGCGTCGGCTTCCACGGCGTCCGCACCCTCAGCACCCGCCGCGGCTTCGCCGGCGAGCTCCGACCGGCCGATGAAGTCGGCCATGAACGGGGTCAGGGGCTCGGCCTGCAGGATGGACTGGCTGATCAGGTCCACCGAGAAGAGGGCGATCACCATCGTCAGCAGGGTCGAGGCCCAGACCAGGATGAAGTAATAGACGAGGTGGCTGCCGAGCCGGATGCGGAAGCGCAGCCTGCCGCCGTCGAACCGGTACTGCAGGACCCAGATGCAGACGCACCCCGCCGCGACGAGCCCGACGTAGAGGTTGTCGGCGAGGCCTTCCACGCCGAACGATGCGAACAGGAACGCCGCCGCGCCGACGAGCACCAGTGCGAGGGACGCGCCGACGTAGGCACGGCCCTTGGCGAACAGCAGAGCCCAGACGAGGACCGTCATCAGGACCGTGCCAGCCAGCAGGAGATCGTGGCGCCAGTCGGTTCCCGGGGGCGCCAGCCACAGCAGCGGACCGAGTGCCGTCAGGACCGTGACGAGGGGCGGCACGTGGCGGAAGCTCCACGCGCCGGAGGCTGCGGCGACAGCGGAGGCCGAGCCTTCGGCCGATCCGCGGCGCGGCAGCTCCCGCCAGCGGCCAACGATCTGGGGCCACAGATAGGGCCAGGTCCGGACGAAGATCCGGAAGACGGCGACGAGGCCCTGCTCCTCCGGGGCCTTGCTCGGCTGGGACTCCGGTGGGTCCTCGCCCTGCCCCCAGAAGGGGAGGGCCCGCGCCTGCTTCAGTTCGTCCATGCGGTTACAACGGAGAGATCGAGCGAGGCTAACGCCTCGCGCGGTTCTTCACAGAAAGCCGACGGGGACGTCGGCGCACCCAGTGCGGAGCCTCGGCGCACCCGGTTGGACGGCCGGTTCACTCGGCCTCGGGACTCGTTGTTCTCCTGCGGCCCTCGACCGCGTAGTCCCCTTCGGGCGGCGTGTCGAGGCTCAAGGCGCCGCGGAAGGTGTCTTCTCGCACCTGGAGCCAGGCGCTGAGCTTGCCAACCGATCCCTTGCCCCAGTTCGACTGGGATCCGGACGCTGCGTACTCGTAGATCAGAATGCCGTCTTCGAAGCGGACGGCGGTGATCTCCATCTCGCCGTCCGC